>PPCM01000188.1_pt1 | contig 84458 bp, 89 predicted proteins | sample 1555541 | NCBI WGS metagenome assembly PPCM01 (sample SAMN05284479, study PRJNA326546) | Marine sediment metagenome, whole genome shotgun sequencing project. | isolation source: marine sediment | place: Germany: Wadden Sea | collected 2012-09-05 | reverse complement strand
GTACAGTAATAATAGTATCTTCATAAGAGAACTTAACTGCATTATCAAACAGATTAATTAAAACCTGTTTTATTTTAGAAACATCCATTTTTGATAACGAAGTTTCCCCCTCATAATTAATTTGTAATCTCTTATCAATTAATCGAATCTTAAATAGTTCAATAACATCTTCTACTATGTCATATAAATTTGCATCCTCCATTGTAAAGTCACCTGATTCCTCTTCTTTACGAGCACTCTCTAACATTGAATAAATTAGTTTATTCATACGATCAACTTCTTCAATGATTGTTTGTAGATATGCTTCTTTCTTATCTTCTTTAATACTGTCGGCAATTCCTTCAGCATAGCCTTTAATTATTCCTAAAGGAGTCTTTAGTTCATGAGAAACATTTTGAACAAACTCATCTCTATTTTTAACAATCTCAAGTTGAGAATGATATTTTTCATTTAGCTTTATATTAGTCGATTTTAACTCTTCCAAAGATTTACCCAATCTGGTTGAAATCAGATTTAAACTATCCGATAGTTCACCAATTTCATCATTTCTACTTAAGTTAGATTTTGCATCAAACTGTTGATTCGTAATGCAAGTAGCCACATCATTTAAATGTAACACTGGCTTTACAATCAATTTAGAAAATACGTAAGATATTATTACGGAAATAACAACTGCTAAAATATAAAAATAAACATAGAAACTCGACATTATCTCTAACGCCTCATCTACAGGTTGCAATGAACCAAATGCGGTTAAGACTATTTTCTCATCTCCTAAACTAAACTCTCGGTTAATATTAACAAAGTCACTTTCATCATCTACTGAGGTCTCAGTAAAAAATCCGCCGAAGAACCCACCTGTACTTTCTACTATTTCCACTTCATCTACAATAAGATCATCTCCTAATTCAGATACAAACAATTGGTAATTTAGATAAAAATCACTCCTTATAATATCTCCTTCTGCTTCATAACCCGTTTCAACTGAATTAATTGTTAGTGGAACTAAAACATTATCATACTTCACTGCTTCCATAGGAAAACTAGAAGAGAGTTGAATAGGGTACTCATAAATATCATCAAAGTTTTCAAAAAACAGAATATAATTAAACTCTCCATCGCTTACAGTTAATTCACCATATCTTCTTTCTCCAGAAAAATAATTGGAAACTATAAATCCATTCTGTTCTTCTTTGAATTCTTTAATTTTAAGATAAATCTCTATCTTCGATTCGCCTGACTCCATCATCTGTACAATCTTGTCTATGTCTTCATTCATATTCTTGATCTTAATTTTTTCATAATAAGTGTTAAAAAAAATCACTTGAGAGACAACAACAATGGTCATAATAAAACAAAAAGAAAACAACGTTGCTAATAATACTTTCTGCGATAAACTTCTAAACATATTACCCCTCCAATTTATATCCAACACCAATTACTGTTTTTATAACACCAGAACAACTTCCAAGTTTCTTTCGTAATGTTTTAACATTAGTGTCTAACACTCTTACTGTACCAAAAAAATCATATCCCCAAATAGTATCTAGTAAATAATTTCTTTTTAATACTCTACCTTTATTCTCTACTAGTAACGAAAGTAATTGAAACTCCTTGCTAGTTAGACTAACTTCTTTTTCATCCACAACTACACTATATGAATCAAAATCAATTGCCAATGCACCAATCTTTGTAATCACTGGAGTTTTTGACTTATGTACTACCTTAAAAAGCGCATTGACTCTAGCGACCAGAACCTTTGGACTAAATGGTTTGGTTATATACTCATCCGCTCCTAGTTCAAATCCAATTAGTTTATCTGTTTCTTCACTTTTAGCACTTAAAAATATAATCAGTGTATCTCTCTTTTTTCGAATTTCTTTACATACCTCAAAACCATTCATCTTAGGCATCATAATATCCAAGACTACCAAATCTACACTAGTTGAATTAAATATATCCATTGCTTCTTCGCCATCTTCAGCTTCTAACACATGGTAACTTGATTCGGTTAGGTAATCAACAAGAAGTTCTCTTATTTTCTTTTCATCTTCTACGACTAGTATTGTTTTCATGTTTCCCTCCATATAGTAAATAGAACGTCCAAGACGTTCTGATTTACTACCCTACTGAAATATATATTGTAATTGTTTCTGCATCTGATACAACTGTTCCTGCATCTATTGATTGATTGGCAACTATATTTTCATTTACACCTGGATAACTACCATACACAAACGCTATATTCATATCATTTGATGGATCAGCATCATCCATATTTGCCATCGCAAGTACTTGAGAAAGAGTCTTATCTTCAAAATCTGGTACTACAAAGCCCTTTCCTTTTGAAACATAGATAGTAATAGTTTCATTTCTATTTAACTTATTATGTTCACTCGTATGAGATATAATAATCCCATTTGGAACTGTTTCACTATACACCTCATTGATGATATAGGTTATATTAGCGTCTTCGCTATTTACCTCATCAACCCAATTTAAAAATTCAATAATACTACTTCCTACAAAAGAATACAAATCTATTTTCCCTAAAGATACTACTACTCTAACTTGATCGCTTTGAGTAATTGAAGTACCCTCGCTAAGAGTCTGACTTATTACTCCGTCTTTTGCTACAGTGTCTGAATATCTTGTATCATATATTATATCGACATTACTTCTCAAACTCCACCTCTCAACCTCTGTTTTATCATAGGCTGTAAAGTCTGGAACAATAATCTCTTTCCCTTTTGAAATCACAATTGTAATTGTAGCGGATCGGGATATCTCTTTGTTTGCATTTACACTTTGGTTAATAACACTTCCTGCAGCTACATTTTCATTATACTCTTCTTCTATTACTACTTCTACGCGGTTCTCATCTGCCCATGAGATAATTTGGTACTCAGTATAATTTGAAAAATTGGGAACTACTACTTGTTCTGATTCACTTCTACTACCCCTTGACAATGTAATTCTCACTCTATTTTTCCTTTTAAAATCGTCTTTTGTTCCATCAATATAATCAACTTTCATTACAGTATTCACATCATAATAATCACTGTACTCATAAGTAAAGGAAACTCCCGTCAATTTATTTTCTGAAATCCAATACTGAATATCACTCTTGGACATATCATCAAAATCGGGTATTGTAATACTCTTATTTGGGTCAGGCCCCCTTGATACAGTAATCCTTAAAGAATCTTTTTTCTTAATAATGGTTCCCTCAGGATACTCTTGGGAAAGAACTGTTCCTATAGTTTTATCCTCGTTATACTCATCTACTACTTCTAATACTACCCCCATATCCTTAGCCCAATCTACAACTTCAGAACTTGTCATCGATACAAAATCTAAGACCTCAACTTTTTGAAAATGCATGTATGTAAAGTAAGACAACACTACTAAAATAAAACCTACTCCCATATAAATGTACCCTTTTTTACTTTTTTTAATATCTACAAACTCTTCATCGTGAATACTATCAATAATAGGGTCATCACTCATTAACTTTTTTTCCATTTTTTTTCAACCAACTTCCCCTTTGACAATTCCAAGGTCACATCACTTTCCTTCGCTACATCATGTGAATGAGTCACCAGAATAACGGTTTTACCATACTCATCCGCAAGTTGCTTAAATAACTTAATAATTCCTTGCTCAGTTTCCCTGTCCAACGAACCTGTTGGCTCATCTCCAAAAATAACCTGAGTGTCTTTTGCTAGTGCTCTAGCAATAGCAACACGCTGCTGCTCTCCTCCTGAAAGAGTTGTAACTTTTCTAACAGCCTTCGTTTTTGAGATCCCTACTCTACTCAGCATCTTTTCAGCTTGTGCCATAGCTTCTGTTTTTTTTACTCCGTTTTGATACAGACTTTCAGCTACATTTTCTATTCCATTCAAGTACTCGATCAAGTTAAACTTTTGGAAAATTATCGAAATATATTTTCTACGGTAATCCGAGTACCCGATTTTTTTAATGTCATTACCAAATAATTTTATTACCCCTGTTTCAGGTTCATCTAGAGCGCATACCAATGCTAACAGTGTCGATTTTCCACTTCCTGTAGGACCTAGTATCGTGTAAAACTTTCCTTTTTCAAAATCTACACTCAAATCATTTAATATTTTTCTTTTGCGACTTCCATCAATAAAGCCATAATTTATATTTTCTATACTCAACGCTAATTTACTCATGAAACTCCTCCTTAATCTTGCAAGATTTCTCTTGGCTTATATTTAGATATCACTGTAAGAGGTACTGAACTACTAATAATAACTAACCCAATCGAGATAATAAACATACGCATTATTGTTTTGCTATCTAACGCTAATGTGAACGATTCTTCTAATAGTTGATCATTATTTACTTGACCATCAGATCCACCAATAATCATGATGCCACCAAACTCATCATCGTTGCTCTCTTCTACTTCAAACTGAGTTTCTTTTATCCAATTCGATACTCCTTTAGAAATCATTGTACTCGTACCTAATGAAATCAAAAATGCAACAACTGAAATAATTACAATTTCTAATATGTACTGTGCAAATACTTGCAACTTCGTATCACCATAAGCCAATAATAAGCCTACTTCCTTTTTTCGGTCTCTTACAAAAATTGACACTACTGCAATAATTATTAAAACACCAGCAACCAGAACTATTGAAACCAATAACATAGTCATGCTTGAAACTGATTCAAGCGGCTGTGTAACCTTTTCCACTTCTTCTAGATTTGTTTTTAAAACATGATACTCAGAAGTTAAAAGATTCTCATTTTCATTAACAAAATTTTCTACATTGTCGGCATCATTCAACATATAATGTACAGTTCCGTTCACTACAGAACTATTATATTCATCTGCAATGCTAGATGCAGTTTTATATGGTACATACACCGTGTTTTTATCCGTACCATCTGAGTAAGTACCTACAATACTGAAGTATTCGTCATTTAGTTCAATCATATCCCCAATTCTAAGATTGTTTTTAGTAGCAAGTTCTTTTGATATCATCGCTACTTTTGCCCCACTAGATAGTTCTTCATCACTAAAATATTTTCCTTGATCTAGTTTTTGATTTGTTGTTTCAAAACTAATTGGATAATTTGTATTAATAGCAGACACTGGAATACTATTACTTCCACCAAAGAATCCCATCATAGAATCACTCTTCACTAATTCTAAATTTTCAGAGATAGACCAATTATAATATTCTGATAAATACACTTTCCTAACATATTTACTTGATCCCATTTTATCTACTGTATCCCTTGAGATGGACGGCATCTCAAAACTTGAAGTTTCGAATTCATTCACTTCACCGGTATCACTCTCCCCGTCTGTAAACGAATCTGGATCAAAGTCATCCATACTAAATTGTTCCTCAAAGAATTTATTATAATCTAAAGTATATTCGACCACTGCTCCAATATTATCTTTTATTTTCTCCTTCGAGTTCTCAACTGATCCATTAATAATCAGCCCAGAAAACGTCAAACTGAACAAAATAAAGAAGATTACAGATAATAACACTGTTTTCGATGGTCTTCTTGTTAAACTCTTAAATCCATTTCTTATAATTCTCAATAAAATCACTCCTTTTCTATAGTTAAATCATAATAGTGTAGTTTGAAATCTATGTGAAATCTATGTGGTATTGAAATGAAAAGGTTCATTGATACTTTTACTGAATCTTTTTGGGAAGAAGATGATTATGCGTTATACTGTAATTGGAGGTGTTATTATGGGTTTTGATTTTAATCTATTAGATTCAGTGGTTCAAAAAACAACTTTCAATGGAGTTGTTTTAATCGCGAAAAATCACAAATCAATCTTTTCAAAAGGATATGGTTATAGAGATATTTTTAAACAAAAACCAATTGATATCACTACACCAATGAGGATTGCGTCCATTACTAAAACATTTACCGCAGTAGCAATTCTAAAACTACAAGAACAAGGTTTATTAAAGACTTCTGACTCGGTAAGGAAGTATATACCTAGTTGCAAACATGATATAACCATTCATCATCTATTATCAAACTCTAGTGGTATTCCAAACTTCAGTTTAGAATACGACTTTAGTGAGGCACTAAATAGTGAAAATGTATTAAAGTCTTTAATCAATATCACGATCAATTATGACTTAAATTTTGAACCAGGAGCAAAGTTTGAATATTCAGTCGTTGGATACTTAGTTTTACAATACATCTTAGAACAGATTACAAATAATTCTTACTATAACTTTTTAAGTGAAAATATCTTACTTCCTTTAGGAATGAATAATACATATTTTGAAGATCCTGGATTAAATATCGAAGATGCAGCCAGACAATATACATTAAAAGATGAGTTGGTTGAAGTTGATTTCTTTGATATGAGAGTAGCCGGTGCTGGCGGTGCGTTAATCTCAAGTGCTAGTGATTTATTAACATTTAACAATGCATTATTAAATCATACGATTTTGTCCAAAAAGTCAGTTGAGTTAATCTTCGGAAAACACACCTTTATAGTACAAGATAACTATTATGGATATGGAATGATTGTAACGCAGCATAATGATTATAGTATTATGCGAAGACGTAACTATCATTCAGGTGGCGGATTTGGAGTGAGGAGCTTTAATACACTTTACCCAGATGATGATTTACAAGTAATTCTAATCTCAAATACAGATACAAAAGAACCATTTGAAGAAGTTCGAAAATCTATTGATCAGTTTTTATTTCTATAAAATAGTGGAATGCCCTTCGGCATTCCACTTTCTTTATTTTATACTCATCCTTCTTACAACTTTGGATAGACGTATCACTGCGTATTCAAAGAATCTGTAATACGCATCACAATTTCTTGTTTAAGGTTTTCTGGTTACATTAATTGGTTCCTTATCTCTTTTACATCATCACATTCGTCATTGCAACTGATTGTAGTAATAAGCTACAAACATATTTACACTAAATAGAATCGTAAAGATTGCACCAACAAGTGCTTATAAATCAATCCAATGGATAAAGGGTGATTCAATTCAGTCAAGCAGTTTATTTATTTGTTCTTTCATATTAGTTCCTCTTCTCTAAAATGACATTGAACCACTGTTCTCCTATCTTACCAGCTCTACCATCTCCTGAAACATACATATCTACAATAGTAAATAACTCTTTCGGATAAACTGTTTCAAACTTCTCTTCTGTAAAGTCGTTGAAGAATCTTCCGTTACGGTCACCTTCATACGTTCCATACTTAAATGAACAATATAAAACTCCAGATTCTTTTAATGCTGTATGGATATTTTGAAATACAGTTTTTAGGTTTTTTGTTGAAATATGAAGAAGTGACGCACAAGCCCATACTGCATCAAATTCATCTGTGATATCCATCTGGATTGCATCTATATATCTAACTTCATTGTTCAAACACTTTTTACCATTATCTAAAAACTCCTCAATAATGTCTCCACTTACTACTTCGTACTCTTCAGAAAAATACAAACTATCTCTTCCAGAACCAAATCCTAAATCTAATAGTTTGGTTCCTTTTATATATGTTTCAAACTTTTGATAATGGAAACTCATATCTAAATCAACAGTTCTATCAATAAAGTCTTTTGAGTTTTCTTTATAATATTTTTTAGTATCCATATATACTCCTATTCAAAATGAACCATCTTTTTGATATTTCTTTTAATTAATCTTTTTCGTTTCCTTGGTTTTAAGTGTTCTTCATCTTCTGGAATTAAACACTTAAATGCATTCACCGCATCTTTATATCCTAGAGCTTTTCTTTTTTCTAATAAACTTTGATTAAAGTTAAGTGCTGATATACTAGAAAATCCGGATGAAGTTGAAGGTTTAATGAATAAATATTTTGCTTTTTCCTCTAGTGATAGATCTAATAGATCTTGTTTTCTTTTGTTTAATGCAACTACAATAATGTATTTATATCCCAATTCTGTTAATGGTTCGATCGGTTCATTCATGTACTTTCCACCATCTTCATAAATAGTGCCATCTAGTTCTTGTTGGTCATAAACAACTGGTATTGCAGCAGAAGCTAACAAAACTGTTTCGAACTCTTCATAGTTCTTACATTTGTTGAGTCTTAGACTTTCTACCTTTGGCATAACATCATCATATTTATTTGAACTTAACACAGAGGCTGTCGCAAATAACTTTCTTCTATTTCTTTTTATTTTAAAAAATTCAAAGTTTTCTTGGAATTTTTCTTTGATACCATCGTTTTTAACAAGACCTTTTCCCTTAGTGAAAAATCTTGAAATTGACTTTGAATCCAATTTCGCAAAGTCACTAGTTTTAAACGTACTCCAAATCTCTTCAATTTTATCCACTGGTTTTGTTGCAAATATAGCTGTATTAATCGCACCAATAGATGTTCCTGAGATTGCCCCAATTTGTTTATCTATACCGAGCTCACATATCGCTTTCCAAACTCCTATTTGATATGCACCTTTTGCCCCGCCACCAGCCAATACTAAACCCACATTTTTTTTCATAATGCCACCACCTATAATCGAGTCTCGTCTTATACACTAATTATACTCCTACTTATATTAAAATTTTAGTGGTTTTTGTGAGTCTTTTATAATGAGAGGTACATATAAAAAAAACTAAAAACCTTACGTTTTTAGTTTTCAAGAGATTCATAACGTACTTAACTCACCGATTTTTATTGGAAAACACCTTAAATACATTTACTTATACTTCTATATTTTTTATGACCGTTCTTACTTCAGGAGTTATTCCTAAAACCATAAATACATGTGGTAGTCCAACGTATGAATGTAAGATTACACTAGGGTTCTTTTCTTCAAGCAATTTTATATCATGATATAAGATATCATTTGTTCCTGCGAATATTGTTACTCTGTTTGTAACAGGTTTATATAGAGGAGAAATTATAGGATCCTTTAAATCTAAATCACCAGCAAACGTAGTAGCACACTGTAACAATTCTTCTTTTGTAAACATAAACTCATTAGTGTCATCAATATTTTCATTAGTCATTGATAGATCAACCCAAGGAGAAAACAAAAATAATGGTACATCTGTTTTTAAGGATAGGGCTAATGTCCCACCTGCACTATCACCCATAATCGCATCATATTTAATTTCATTTAATGCTTCTTGTGTTAGAGATAACGTTTCCTTGTAAGAACAACCTACAGGGTAATCAATGTAGATGACTTTAGTATTTTTCATTTGGCAAAACTCAGTTATAAACTTATAGTGCTGCGTATTCCCTTTTAAAAAGTACGCCCCTCCATGTAAATAAACAACATTCCTTGTACCATCTCCAAACTCAATTACATCAAGACCATTAACTGTTTTATGCAACACTTGGATTTGTTTTCTTATCTTTTTAGAAGGATATTTAAATGTTTGTGTTCTCTTCATACTCAGTCCCAAAAAAGTTCTTTTAAAAACCTTTCGGACATAGGGTAGTGCATTCACAATCCTAGACATCTCTTTACTAATACTTGTGTGATTTATATTCATATTTATCCTCCTTAATAGGTTCTTTTATTGTATCATCTTTCTTATTCCTATTTCTTTCACTTCTTATAAAATGGTTACAGATCCCACAACTTTATCTCAAACTGAATTTAAACCTCACTATCATGTGATATGATTAAATAAGGTTCACAAAGGAGAACATTATGCAAGTTTTATACTGCAGTCCAACAGGAAATACAAAATACTTAGCAAACCACTTAGCCAAAAAACTTGGAATCTCAGTTTATGACATTAAGAACAAAACAATTGACCAAGAAACAATTTTAATGTTTTCAATTCATGGGTTTAATCCTACTAGAACGGTAAAGAGATTCGTGAAACAACTTAAAAACGACTCACAAAAAGTACATTTAATTAGTGTGGGGTGTGCAGAATCGTGGATAAATGAAGCTGCTACATTACCCTTAAAGAAGATTTTAGTTCGAAAGGGGTATTCGATAGGAGTAGATGAACTCTTAGCGATGCCATTAACGTTGGTAATGGAATTTCCAGAAGAAACGGCTAAAAATACAATTAAGACATCAATTATTAAAATCGAATCCATTGCTTCTTCTATATTGAATAATGGTGTTACAGTTCGACATGTACCTTTGAAATCTAGAATAATAAGAGCAATCGGTACAATGGAGGATCCAGCTGCTAGACTATTTGGTGTAGAGTTATATGCTGATAAGAAATGTACATCATGCGGTATCTGCTGGAATAGATGTCCTGAAAATAATATAAAAGAAAAGAATGGTAGACCTAAGTTTGGTTGGAATTGTATGCTTTGTTTAAGATGTGTATATGAGTGTCCTGAGGAATCAATCAAACCATTCATGAGTAGATTTATACCTCAGAAAAGACAGTACTCTTTAAAAAATTACTTAGATGAATAGTAAACAGTATCTTTTAAGAGATACTGTTTTTTTGCAAAAAAAAAGTCCCCTAAAAGGAACATAATATAATCTAAACCCAGCCGTTTTGACAATACTTCTTTAAATGGTTCATTCTTATCATATTTACTACTACATAGGAACAATTGTTTTTACTATCTCACAACTGGGTTTAGATATGATTCTTTGATTCTAAATCTAATTTATTCTTAATTCTAATAAATAAATCCTCAATTTCTTTAAATTGATCTATTTAGATCGTTCTTTCCTAAACCTCACCAAACAAATTTACCATTTATATATTTCACCAATAACCTATATTAATTAAAGTTAATTGTTTCATACTCCTCATAATACATTTACCGATTACTATATACTCCTTTAAAATAGTTTCGTATTAAGGTTTATAAACTACATTTTTTTGAAACATTTATTTTAAAATTGCCCTATAGGGTTATTCACCCTTTAGTAGTTTCCTATAATAAGAAAACAAAAATCCCACAGACATGTAACTCCGTGGGGTATTGTTATTGTAACATACTTTGAATTCAAGATAAGTAAAACGCTCACGAAATCTTTTTATTTATAGGGTTTCTTTTTTACATGTGAATTTACATAAAAAAAGCCACGGATAGTCCGTGGCTCATGTTATAAGATAAACTCAATAATATCTTCAATTAATCTTTGTGGACAATCCACTAACGGACTATGACCAGAATTTCCTAATACAACTTTTTTGATGTTTTCTACTTCATTAACAGTTTCATCTATCATATACTCCAGTACTACTGCATCCTTGTCACCCCAAAATGAGATAACAGGACATGTCAATTTGGCAATAGAACCATCTCCATTGGATACTCCATTTGAAACAGTGGACATATTAAATGTAGTCAAAGCCCAATCGATATCTAACAAGTTTCTTTGCTTCATCGTTTCGCTTAAATATAAAGCGTCATCTTCCACGGATGGTTTATTCACTGTATAGATTGCTTGATCCCATACTGCTTTCATAATAGGAGTAGCCCCGCTAGCGAGTACATCTAACATCGGTTTTACTTGTACAGCGTCTAGTTCTAGTTCCTCTTTTGTTTCATAATAAGAACCTAAAATCGGTGCTCCATTTTCATCTTTTTTAAAGATTGGATATCCTTTGTGTGAGCACGACTCAATTAATACTACATGTTTTACATTACTTTCAACCGCCATACGCATCGCAACTGCTCCACCTGTACTCCATCCGGCTACATTATATTCTTTGATTTTTAGTTTTTCTAATAGTTCCAACAAATCAAATGCTAAATCATCTAAAGAATCAAATCTATTTACATATGTAGAATCTCCAAATCCTCTCATGTCAGGAATGATCAGTTTAAACTTTTTCTTTAATCCTTCAACCAAAGGCATATAATGTACACTTGAGCTCATATTCCCATGAACAAGTACTAATACTTCATCACTTGTACCAAATTCCATATAGGCGATTTCTTCACCGTTTTGTAGTTTCATTTTTTTCTTATCCATGTTGACCTCCAATAAAGTCTAAAACAAATTTTGTAAACAACTCTTTTTGCTCATACATACTTGCGTGTCCTGCGTTTTTAAACGATTTTAATTCCGAATTTTTAATATGTTTATGTAAATACTCTTGTTCATAGAATGGTGTTAGAAAGTCTAAATCACTCCCCACAATCAATGTTTCACATTCTATTTTGTGTAATCCGTCTACAACATCATGTGTCTCAGCGCTAATCGTAAGACGTTCCATTGCATCTAAAAATACTGGATCACTAAACAAAGGAATTAATATCTTCTCTCTTTCATTCATCCATTCGATGTTTTGGTTATAAAACTCCGGTGAATAGATATAGGGAATCGTTATATTGTAGTACGCCTCGCCATTCCTAGTTCTTCCTACCTGGTTCCAGCCATCTCCAATTGCTTTTAACCAAGGCTTTGTTTTTGCGACGCCATTTGCGATAAATAGTTTGTCCACTTTTTCTGGATGTGTAATTGTAAACTGTAAAGCAACAGAAGTACCATAACTGATTCCAATCAGATTAGCTTTATCAATATTTAGTTCATTAAGGAGATGAAATAATAAATCTACTTGTATTTCTTGTGTGTACTGTTCTGTTGCTTTACTTGATAGGCCTTGGTCAAGCATATCGTATCTAAGAAGGGCTGTGTCTTTTGTAAAGTCTTCGGTAAAGATTTCCCAACTTGCAGTAGACATCATAATCCCATTTAAGAGTACGATCACCGGTTTAGAAGTGTCTCCTTCTAAAATATAGTGTATGTCATAGTTTTTATATCTTATTTTATCCATCCGATATCTTTAGCCTCTTTTCTTAATTGATCTCTAAAGTCTGGATGAGCGATTGAGATTAACTTTTTAACGCGTTCATTAATACTACAACCTCTTAAGCGAACTGCTCCATATTCAGTAACGATATAATCAACATCGTTTCTCGATAAAGAAACAGCTGCTCCTGGTGTAAGTGTTGGGACAATTTTTGATTTAGGTTCTCTTTCACCTGTTTCTTTGTTTTTAACCATAGCTGTAGAATACAGCGCTATAAAGCTTCGACCATTCTTCGCTCTACAAGCACCTGTTGCGGTATCTGTTTGTCCTCCTGTACCACTAAACTGCGTTGTCCCGATTGACTCAGATGCACATTGACCAGTAAGATCAACTTCTATGGTTGTATTTATTGAAACTTGATTATCATTTAACCCTAAAACATATGGGTCATTTACATAGTTACCGGCTAAGATTTGTACCGCTGGGTTATCATCGATAAATTCATATAACTCTTTTGTACCTAAAGCGAATGCTGCAACCATTTTCCCGTTATGTTTGTTTTTAAGTTTATTGGTAACAGCTCCTGCTTTAAAGAGTTTCATAAAACCAGTTGTTAACATTTCTGTATGAACACCCAAATCTTTTTTATCCATTAGTGAAGCGGCTACTGCATTTGGAATACCACCGATTCCTAATTGCACTACATCACCATCATGAATATGCTCTGCGATGATTCTTCCTATTTTTAAATCTTTTTCGTTTGGTTCAATATCTGGTAATTCCGCAGGTTCATAATCTACTTCAATTAAATAATCAATATCATCTACATGTACTTCGACATCTCCTAAGGTTCTTGGGAAATGAGGACTCATTTCTAAAATGACAATAGACGACTCTTTAATATAATCTTTCTCATATACATTTGATAAAGACAATGATACGAATCCATGTTTGTCAGGCATTGTACAATTCCCGATATAAATATCTGGTTTTATTCTACTCAGTCTTATATCCCCTACAAAATGCAGATGGTTTGGTAAAAATGAAACATTTTTGTTTTTGAACGCTTTTCTTAAATCCGCTGTAAAAAATGTTCCATTCGTGAAAAACTTATCCGCATATTTCGGATCTAACATAAATGGGTATGAATATAATGATAAACATGTATCTACTTCAACATGATTGATTCTGTCTGCAATTTTATGCAGGTTCATCAAAAAATCTTTACCTTCTGATGCTGCTAATCCAGCAACGATATGATCGTTATCTTTTACTAAATCTAATGCTTCTTCTACTGTTATTATTTTTGCCATAAGAACCTCCTATTTAAATAAGGGGAGAATTTCTTCTCCCCATTATTCAATTTAATTATCCGATAATTTCTTCAATTGTTTCCATGTCTGCATATGCAGCGAATAAATACGTATCGTCTGCACCATCAGCACCAGGAATTACTGTTGCTTTTAATAAACTCATACTTCTTGTACCAACTCTTGATCCATCAGCGTAATCTACTTCTCCACCTAATGGGTTTACGATTGGAGCACTTTCCATTGCATCAATATAGTTTTCCCATGTTAAGTCATCTTCACCAACACGTTCTAAACCTTCTACGAAGAATGAAGCAGCTACCCAACCAGCCATCGCGAATGCATTTCCACCTAAAGCAGGATCGATTTTTGAAACTTCTGCAGCGAATGTACTATAACCATCTGTTAATGTACCATCAGCATTAAAGATATTAATCCATGCACTAGCATATACATCGAAGTTAGTTAATTCACCAGAGATGTTTGCTACAAATGCTGGAGATGCGTTTACATAAGATACGATTACATCTTTATCTGATCCAGCTGCACTTAATGCCTTAATTGCGATTTCAGCAGGAATTTGGTTTGCAGCTACGATTACGAAGTCAACATCACCTTGTAAAATAGTTAATGCTGCTGCACTCATATCTACTGCATCTGCAGCTACTTGAGCTTCAACTAATTCTACGCCTTCTTTTTCTGCTTGAATTCTTACACCATTTACAATACCGTTACCAGCATCATCATTTGTGTAAATTACACCAATTTTTGCTGCATCGAAGTTACCAACAGCTCTTGCTACCATTACAGTACCTTCCGCATCGTAAATAGGTTGTACAGGGAATGAACTTCTATCATTACCTTCTGCTTTTTCATTAAATAATGCACTTATTCCAGTTGCGTAATACACTTGAGGAATACCCATTTCTTTTGCATAATCTAATGATGCACTTACTGTAGGAGTACCAAAGTGTCCTACTAATGCAAATACTTGGTCATCTTCAATTAATTCTTCTGTGTATGTTAAACCAGTCGCTCCATCAAATCCATCATCATGATTGATAAATTCAATTGTTCTACCAGCAACACCACCAGCTTCGTTTACCATATTGAAGTATGCTTGCATACCTTGATTAAATGGTTCACCTACGAATGCTAATGCCCCAGATACAGGTGCTGTATTCCCTACAGTTACTGTAGTGTCCGTTACACCTTGACTTGGTTCTTGACTACATGCAGTTAATGTAAATACTGCAGCTAACGCTAATAATAAAATACTTAGTTTTTTCATGTTCTCCTCCAAATTTTTATTTACCTAAATAAGCTTCTACCAATTTAGGGTCATTGCTTAAGTCTTTTGCATTACCTTCTATTATCACTTCACCTAGTTGTAATACGTAAGCATAATCAGCTATCCTTAATGTTTGAAGTGCATTCTGTTCAACGATTAATACCGTTGTTCCTTCCCTTTGTAACTCTTTGACAATACCAAAGATACTACGAACTATCATTGGCGCTAATCCTAATGACGGTTCGTCTAATATTAGTAGTTTAGGGTTCGCCATCAGCGCTCTTGAGATTGCTAACATCTGTTGTTCCCCACCACTTAGTGTTAATGCAATTTGTGATTTTCTTTCCTCTAATACAGGAAAATACGTATATACTCTTTTTAAATATTCTTCCAAAAGTTGTTTTCTAGATTTATCTTTTGTTCTTTTTACAGTAAAGAAACCTGTCTTTAAGTTTTCTTCCACTGTTAAATCAAAGAACACCTGTCTACCTTCTGGAGATTGTACAATACCTCTTGAGGCGATTTTTTCTGCGGATAATCCTTTAATGGACTCATCCAAAAATAGAACATCACCACTTTGAGCTTCAACAAGACCGGAAATGGTCTTTAAAAGAGTCGTCTTTCCTCCACCATTTGCGCCAAGTATCGCAACAATTTTCCCTTCTTCCACATCAATTGATACATTCTTTAACGCCTCAATTACACCATAACTTACCGATAAATCCTTTATACTTAATAATTTACTCATCCTCTTCACCACCTAAATACGCTTCTTGAACAAGTTTATTATTTTGAATCTCTTTTGGTGTATCCATCGCTAAAAACTTCCCAAAGTTGATTGCACAAATTCTACCGCACACATCCATTACAAATGACATATCATGTTCAATTAATACAATCGAACAATCATATTCATCTTTGATGATATTAATGATTTTACTTAACTCTGCTGTCTCTAAATCATTTAGTCCAGCAGCTGGTTCATCTAAGATAATAACTTTTGGATCACACATTAACGTACGTGCTATCTCTATTTTCTTTAACACTCCATAGGGCTGACCATACGCAAACTGATACATCAAATGATCAAGGTTCATAAATTTTAAAACCTTCATTGCCTTTTCACGGAGTGCTTGTTCTTCTAGTTTTGCTTTTTTAGAATGAAATAAGTGATGCCACACACTAGTTTTAAACTGGTTGTGTGCACCAATTAGCACATTATCGATAATACTCAAATCTTGAATCAACTCGACATTTTGGAATGTTCTAACTAATCCTTGATCGATGACTTCAGTTACTAAAAAGTCATTTAGATTGATAACTTCATCAGAATTGTTTCTAAACATAATGTCTCCGTCATCATCTTTATAAAACTGTGTAATACAGTTAAATACTGTTGTTTTACCAGCCCCATTAGGACCGATAATCCCAACAATTTCTTTTTGCTTTACATCAAAACTTAAATTGTCTACCGCAACTAATCCACCAAATCTCATACTTAAGTTTTTTACTTCTAAAACGGTGTCTTTATTCATTTGCTTTCACCGCCTTTTTTGCTTTTCGGTTGTTCCACCATTTTTTTAAGTCGTATCCTAAATAGATAGAACCATTTGGATAGAACATAATTACAACAATAATCAATACTCCGCTAAACACATAACTTAATCCAGGTAATGCTTGGAATAAGTCTTTTAAGATTAGGTTTGGTATACCATGGATGATAAATGCACCCAATGCTGTACCGAAGATTGATTTATATCCACCGACTACTACCATCGCGATAAATAGTAGACTCAAGTTTAAGTTCCAGGGTGTTGGGTCTACGAATCGGAAATACGATACATAAAGAATCCCACCTAAACTCGCTAGAACAGTCGCTAAAATAAATGCTAACAATCTATATCTTAAAATACTAACACCCATCGCTTGCGCAGCATGCTCTGAACGACTCATCGCCATTAATGCTCTACCTGTTCTTGAATGAATCATATTATAAACAAGTACCATCACAATCACGAGTATTATTACAATCAATCCATATGTGAAGTTTCTCGAAAGAGTTATATCAGTAAAAAATAAATTAAATGTTGGATGATGGAATCTTTGTCCACTAAATCCTCCTGTAAACCAATCTACTGACTTAAATATTTGTAAAAAAATCTCTCCGATAAACAATGTTGCGATTGCTAAATAGATTCCCTCTATACGTAAACTTAAAAACCCAATTAATACACCAACTAAAGCTGCTACTGCTAATGTAATAAGAGTAGCAACTAAGAATCCATCAAACACATTGTTACTCACATACACAAATACATAAGCCCCAAGTCCCATAAATCCTGCAGTACCCAATGAGATTAGTCCTGAAAATCCTAATAAAACATTTACACCTAAGGCTACAACTGTATAAATTAATATATAACCAATAAAACGTACTGATGAGTTCGCCATGATTCCTATTTCACTCATCAATGGGAAAATCAATAATATAACTCCAAAGACAATAAATCGTGCACGCATATCTAAGGATTTTAACTTTTCAACTATTTTCATAATTAAACCTTCTTCTGTGTTTTCTTTCCAAATAATCCATATGGCTTAAAGAAAAGAATTCCTAATATGATTAAATAAACTATTACATTACCCCATTCATCTGATAAGTAAAACTGTGCACTACTTTTACTTAATGCGATAATATACGCTCCAATTACTGGACCATAAAATGAACCAAACCCACCTAAGACACATGCGAAGAATGCATTTACTTGTACATCTGTCATCATCAGAGAGTTTACACTTCCTTGTGGTGCAATAATGATTGCTGCTAATGTTCCAAGAATCGCAGCTGTTGCCCAACTAAGCATTGTTACATTTTTAGTCGGAACACCCATTAATCGTGAAGTTACATCATTGGATGCAGTAACACGTATCGCTAGTCCCCATTTTGTATATTGTAAGAACCAGAATAATAGCCCCATTAATACCACAGACACAACAATGACAAATACAGCATTATAACTTACCAATGCTCCCAAAATAGTAAACTGTGTCGCTGAATTCACCTCAATAAACCTTGGTATTCTCAAAGGATCTACTCCAAACACCATCGGTATAAGTCCGATGATGACCATGATAAGTCCTAGTGTAATAATCTGCTTTGACACCGCCCCAGCTTTTGCGGCTGGTCGAATAATAAACTGATCAATCAAAATACCTGTTAAAAATGCTGTAATAATAGCAACAAATGTCGCTACCCATATATTCCAGTCCCACTTCATAAAAAGAGTTGCTGCAACAAATGCATTTAATGTTCCAATAGAACCTTGAGCGAAGTTTGTTGTTCTTGATGTTTTAAATATTAATACGATACCCAATGCAGCAAGTGCGTATACACTTCCTGTTTCTAAACTCTTAAATAATAATCTCAAAAACAAATCCATTTAGCCCCACCTCACAATACCAGCTGCCCATACATAACCAATTCCAGCAGCTACTAATGCAGCTACATCTCCATCTTTTAACTTTCCACTTTTAAGTGCCAAGTCTAAAGAGATGATTTGATCAATCTGTCCAACATGTCCGTAATTTTCTAAGTATATACTATTTCCTTCACTTAGACCCAATTCTTGTAACATCTCTATGTGAGCACTTCTTTTTATATGAAGCATCGCCACATAGTCTAGATCTTTTCGTGAGAGTTTTGATTTTTCTAATGCTTTATCAATGCAATTCATCCAGTTCGTCATACTGACTTCACCAAGTCGACTTTTCATATTGACTGGATTCATCAATCGTAATGATTTGTATGCTGTATCTAAGTTGTCTTTTGTTACAGGATTCACATGTCCACCAATTAGTAATCCAGCGTCACGTGACATCGAACCATCAGATATAATATGTGCTCCTAGAAGCAAGTTTTTGCCATAGTTTTTTTCAAGTAGCATTGCGCCTCCACCAGCACCAAGGTTATACATAAAACTTGTATCCTTATCTGTATAGTCGATAAAGTCTCCATTACGGTAACCACCGACTATTAACAACCTATTGATATATTCATCTGCAATCATCATATCTTTCCCTATCTTAATGGCAGATACACCTGTACTACATCTATTTTGCAGATCAATTCCCCAAGCATTAATTGCCCCAATTTTGTCCTGAACGTAAAGAGCACTAGTTGTAAACGGATACTCCTTCCATTCTTCACCGATTGAAAGAATAACGTCTATTGTGGTAGGATCAACTCCTGTTCTTTTTAAACAGTCAAGAGCTGCATAAACTGCCATCTCTTGAGTACCATCATTTGGACCAGGAACTGGCTTTTTAATAATTCCTAGTTTTTCTCTTACAGCTTCTTCTGTCCAAAATCCATTTGTCGCTTTTGAGATTTCTTTTGCGTACATATATTGGTCAGGAACATATACTCCTAACCCTACAATTCCTACATTATCTTTCAAGGCACTCATCCTTTCTTATAAACAAAGCTCCCACTTATTTCGAATAAGTGGGAGTAATTTTTTTATGTATGTTTTTTGTGTGAGTAATTTTATAAACGCATTCCACCGTTTGCACTGATGTTCGTTCCTGTCACATAACTAGATTCATCACTAGCTAAGAATAAAGCAACTTTTGCAATTTCTTCTGGTTGCCCTAAACGACCTAACATTGTTTGTGCAGCAAATTTATCTAATAAGTCTTGAGGTACTGTTCTTAAGATATCTGTCATAACATAACCTGGAGAGATAGAATTCACTCTAACTTGAGCACCTTTTCTTGCGTACTCTTTTGCCCAAGATTTTGTTAATCCAAATAATCCAGCTTTTGTAGCTGCATAGTTTGCCTGTCCGATATTTCCAAATTCTCCTACTACTGAAGAGATGTTAATAATTGAACCACTACCAGCGAACATCATGCCTAAACCAATTGGTTTTGTCATATTGAATACACCTTTTAAGTTAACATCAATAACTAGGTCCCACATTTCTTCTGTCATTTTGTGAGTTAATGCATCTCTGGTAATACCTGCATTGTTCACCAAAATATCTACTTTACCGTATTTTTCTTTTGCGTATTCACCTAAAGCTACACATGCTTCAGCATCAGTAACGTTTAGAATATATCCTTCTACATTTTTAGCTTCATAACTTAATTCAGCCATATCAACAGCGATAACTTTTGCACCTTCAGACGCAAATAAAACGGCCATTTCTTTACCAATACCATTTGCACCACCAGTAATGATGGCAACCTTATCTTGTAATCTCATATTAATCTCCTCTATGTTCTATACGTTTTTAATAATCATGGCAGTACCCATTCCACCACCAATACATAATGAAGCTAATCCTAAATCGTTTCCACGTTTTTTCATTTCATACATTAATGTAACTACAATTCTTGCTCCAGATGTTCCTACAGGGTGACCTAATGCAATAGCTCCACCATTAACATTTGCTCTATCTAAGATCCAGTCCTTAGTCACACCATGATCTTCAGCTAGTTGTGTTACAACACCTAAACTTTGAGCAGCAAATGCTTCATTTAATTCAATTAAATCCATTTGATCTAACTTCATACCTGTTCTATCCAATACATCTTGGATAGCAGGAACAGGACCCATACCCATGATTGATGGATCTACTCCACCTTGACCTACACCAATAATTTCAGCTAGAGGTGTTAAACCATATTTTTCACAAGCTTCTTCTGATGCAATCATAACGAATGCTGCACCATCATTGATACCACTAGCATTACCAGCAGTAACTGATCCACCATCTCTTTTAAATGCAGGTCTTAAAGTACCTAATTTTTCAAAAGATGTTCTTCTGTTTGGATACTCATCCGTATCAAACGTAATTGTTTCTTTTCTCATCTTCACTTCAACAGGTGTAATTTCATCTTTGAATTTTCCACCGTCTACAGCTGCGATTGCTTTTTCTTGAGAGGCAATTGCAAATGCATCTTGTTCTTCTCTTGAAATTGAATATTTATCAACGATATTCTCAGCAGTGATACCCATATGATATTGATTGTACTTATCTGTTAACGCATCATACACCATATGGTCTACAGCTTTCATATCTCCTAATTTTTGTCCACTTCTTGAAGCAGTCATTAAGTGAGGTGTTTGACTCATGTTTTCAACACCACCAGCAATAACTACATCATCCCATCCAGCCTGGATTTTTAAATGTCCATCCATAATAGCCTTCATACTTGATCCACATACCATGTTCACAGCAAATGCTGGAACTTCTGCAGGAATCCCTGCATAGATACTAACTTGTCTACCAATCCCTTGTCCTTGACCAGCTGGTAATACATTTCCTACTATTACCTCGCTTATGTTCTTTGGATCTAGTTTAGTATCATTTAATAAATCTTTAACTACTGCAGCACCCATCTGACCTGCACCAACACTTGATAACGTTCCAAAAAAACTACCAATTGCAGTACGTTTTGCTCCTACTACATAAACCTTCTTCATTTCATTCTCCTTTACATGTTTTGTATAACCGAACTTGCATATAAAGTATCCATTGGTTATACTGAATTATGGTTAGACGTTCATAAACTGAATGAAAATTCATATTATGAAGACCTCTTCATAATATTATCATAAAATCGCTTTCATTGTCAATAATTTGATAGAAAAGCACTTTTTGGAGGTAAAAGTATGGCTGAAATTAAAATTCCAAGAACAAGGAGTGGCAAGCACACGTTCGGATTAATCAAAGATACTGCAGAGAAATTGTTCTATGAAAAGGGGTATCATGGTACTACTGTAGGTGATATCACTAAGGCAGCTGGAATCGCTGCAGGAACTTTTTATTTATATTTTCCAAACAAACTAGAACTATATAAATATATGCTTTTGGGATACCATCATGAAATCAGAATGACAATTAGTAAAAAAGTAGCCAAGATAGAGGGTAGAGTGGAACGAGAAAAAGAAGGTATTAAAACATTTCTAAAATTCTCAATAGAAAACCCCCATTCATTTAACATCATTTGGGAGTCTTTGTACATAGATAAAACACTATTTTATGACTATTTTGATAATTTCGCTAAACGCTATGAGGTAGGATTACAACAATCTATTGAAGATGGAGAAATGTATGACGTTGATACAGAAATTGTTTCTTACATTTTAATGGGGATCAGTAACTTCTTTGGATTAAAAGTATTATTAAATATGGGTCACAACAATGAAGATATCGATGAGATGGTTGATAAGATCATGGATATCTTAATGACTGGTATATTCAAAAAATAAGCCGCTAATAAGCGGCTTTTTTAAAACATTTGTTTATCTTCTTCTTTTTGGAACTCTTGAACCTCAAATTTATGTCCTTCATAATCATTAAAGAAAAATGACCTTAATGGAATATGTTCCATAAACTTGATATCTGTTGACTCAAAGATTGGTAATTTTTGTAACCTTTTGTATTCTGCATCTACATTTTCTGTATTTAAGCTTACCAATGTATCACCAGGTTTTGGTTCACTCGATTGAACTACACCAATAAATGCAGTTTCATTAATTTTATAAACAACAGCAAACCCTTGATCCATTACCTCTTCTAAGTCTAAGACTTTTGTCATAAAGTTTTTTCCATACTCTAAGTCTTTGTAGTATAAAAATACAATATTTGAACTATAACGCATCATTTCTCCCCCTTATTTTGATACTCTCTTATATAATAATTTATTAATTCCCATGCTTCCCTAAAGTTATCATTATCCCTATAGGGAATAAATCCATACTTTGAATAAAGGTTTAATGCTTTGTAAGACCACGTCTGGGACGTCAAGTAACTTTCTTTATTCGTGAACAAATTTAAGGATTTTTCAAAAAGAGGTTTCGATAATCCTTTTCCTTGATGAAGTGGATGTACCGATACCCAGTGAATTCTTTCCATCATTCTTTTATCTAATTCACCATACCATGCAGTAGATGTCCCAACGATTTTTCCTTCATACATCAATAAAACCATCCTTGATTGTAACTCGTCTTTGTTAAACTCCTTTTCGAAGTACTCTAGTGCATCTTCTTTTGTGTAAAATTCCTCGACTGATTCTTTTAACTCTGCCCATCCTATTTCATCTCCAGGAGCATAAAATTTAAATGAATATCCCTTTGGTAATAATGGATTATATTCCTTCGATAATGCAGGTCTATACATCGTCACTTCAAAATAGGTAATACTACGATCCATCATATTCATCACTCTCCATTTATATGTTACTATATGTTGAGGTAAAATCATGTATATATACTATTTTAATTATAAAGATTATCAAAAAGAGATTGCTGTATACGAGATGGAGTGTTTGTTTGGTGTAAAACCTACAGATAAACACTTCTTTTCTGAACAATTTATCAATCCATCAAGAAGCGTTTTTATTAAATACGCTATAAAAGTTGAGTATCAGGGTACTATTGATGAAATTGAAGCGGTTATCAAAAAGGATGTTTTAACGTTACAAGACTATAAGATTCATTATCAAGAAATAGACTACATTGAACATCAAAAAACAATGGATGCTAGAATTCAGCTTGGATGGGCCATCGAAGGAGAATTCTCTATGACAAACCCAATGGATGAATATTCTTTGACCTATTTAAATGACATTTGGATAATGGGGCGTTTTTATGAAAATGATTATTCTTACAAACGAAGAGTTAAAAAACCACACAATTATTCATTCGCATTAGATATCTGGTTGGCAAAAACTTTAACAAATATTGCTGTTCACAATGATTTAGGTAAATCCGTCATTGATCCTTGTTGCGGTGTTGGTACTGTATTAATCGAAGGTAGAGTGAATGGTTTAAATATCATCGGTAGTGATAAAAACTGGAAGATTGTTAAAGCGAGTAATTATAACTTAGAGCATTTTGGTTTCATTGGTAATTCAGAGTTAAGAGGCATCGAAGAGGTTTCTGCCCATTATGATGTAGCAATTGTGGATTTACCATATGGTAAATTTATCGAAGAACATAAACATCTTGCGAAAGATATTATAGAAAAAGCGGTTGAAATATCCGATAAGCAAGTATTTGTTTCGATGGAACCACTTCAGTTAAAAAATACAAGGACAATTGAAATACAAAAACGTTTTGGATTCAGTAGATATGTAACAATCAAAAATCCCTAATCGGTTAGATTAGGGATTTATTTTAATATTCTTCTATTGTAGCTGTCTCCTCTAAAAACATTTCGTTTATAGTGATAACTTGTCTACACTCTAGAACTGCTTCATTATATAATGTAGCATTTACTTCTAACACATTTTTGAGTTTAACATTTGCATCATTATGCATTGTAACATCTACAACTCCTGCAGGTAAGTCTGTTAAATCTACAAGAGAATCATCATGCGCTTCTAATGTAATATTTGTCGTTAACCCTTCAATTTCTACTAAAGAGTTATTATATGCATCTAGTTTTAACTTTGTAGAGTACATATCAATATCAATTGACGCATCATTGTGTATATCAATAACTACTGATATTGCAGATATATCTCCTTTTATTAAAGAATCATTATTTCCTGAAATTGTAAAATTACTCAAAACATTCTTAACGTCACCAAAATCTACAACAGAGTCGTTATATGCATAAACACCTTCAAGGTTGTTTAACGTTACTACCACATCTATTTGAGGATTTTTAATAACGGTTCCCTCAATGTATTTAATTTGTAACACATCACCAACAACTTCAATATCAAAGTGGTCAAACAAGTTTTCATGAGTTGTCACAGCTACTGAATATTCTTCTCCTTCAGTAATCACAACATTAAAGTCATTTTCAACTTGCACACTTGAAAAGTCACTTAACTCATATGAAGTTTCAATCACTTCTCCACTAGGGATTACTTTTTGAAGCCCACAACCACTTAACAATAACACTAATAGTAACGCATAGATTAATCTTTTCATAGTTACCTCCGTTGATACTATTAGTATAACAAAACTACATAAAATAAAAAAATCCTAAATAAATAGGATTTTGATATATATTACCCTTTTGATAATTCCTCTGTTAATGTAATGTTTTCTGTGTCTTCTTGTTCTTGCTTAACTGGTTTAATCGTAGTCGCAATTCCCAATCCGATAACTGCAGTAGTCAATGCAATCGCAAATGTCATTGAGAATCCAGTTGATAATTCTTTGATTCGTGGACCCAACAGTGCTGCGATACCATATGCTTGGAATACAAATGCATAATTTGCACTGAAGTATTTTCCACCAAATAATTGATTTGTAATTGTTGGTACTAAACTTAAAAACGAACCGTATCCGACAGCAATTCCCATAATCGCAACTATGAATATTGGAATACTCATGTTAACGAATGCTAATATTGCTAACGAGATAATTGTAACTACATACATAGAACGGTACACATTTAATGCACCAAATCTGTCCGCTAGTTGTCCAGATGCTAATCTACCACCAGCATTTACCAATGCTAAGATAATCACGACAGTACCAGCAAGACCAGCACCCATCCCTGCAAATTGCATTCCAATATCTCTAGCTAAACCAATCACCAATAAACCAGGCATTAGAGCTAACATATCACTAAATAACAATCTATAAAAGTTTGGTGTTTTAATCATTTCCCATCTAGTATAATCTTTACCAACTGATACCTTACATTTTGCACCTTCAACAGTTTCATCAGGAACATCTAATAAAAGCGCTCCACCTATGGTCATAATCGCAAAGACAATCCCTACAACTAAGAATGTGTTTGATAATATTTCTGGCGAAAATCCAGCTTTACCTAATAATGCTCCATATAAAAACTTAGAGGCAAAACCACCTAATGCGAATCCAGCAGTTGCTACACCAGTAATCGCTCCCTTTTTCTCTGGGAACCATTTGATTAACGTTGACAGAGGACATACATAAACAAATGCTACCCCTGCTCCGGTAATTAAACCGTATGTCAAATATAAAACTAACGGTGTTGTTGCAAATGAAGATAATAATATTCCCCCACTATATAACAAACCACCGATTAACGCAGTTTTTCTCGGACCTAATTTTAATTGCACCTGACCTGACAAGATCATTGTTACCGAGAATGATGCCAATGCAATTGAATATGTTGTATATGCTTGATTTAACGTCCAACCATAAGCTTCTGATAACGGTTGATTAAACATACTCCAAGCGTACAATGCACCAATTGCCATTTGAGCTGATAGTGCTCCTACTACTACCAACCACTTACTCTTGATTCTGTAATTCATATTGTATTCTCCTATCCCTTGATGTGTTATTATAACGAAAGAAAATTACCGAAGCAATATATAATGTAAACGTTTTATGTCAAATCCAGAAAAAGTTTGCACACATACATATGTTTTATAAATTAAGCTCTTAAAAAACACTTAATTATAATAATATGTACCTAATTGTTCCACTTTGTTCATATTGTGTTTATATCATTTACAGTTAAAGACACAGAAACATTTGTCTCTGTTTTCACTATTCACTATCACAAGGGTACACTAATGCTGCGTTAATATAGATCTCTCCTACTTCACGACAGTCATCACAAAGGATAATCATTTCTTGATTGTAACTTCGAAGTTCCTCAAAAACATCTTCTCCTGTAAGCTCAGCTATGCTCATTGTAGTATAAATACCAATACCTACTTAAGCAGCATCACCACACCGACAAAAATGTAAAAACTCTTTATTAAATTATCTTCTATATGTACTTTTCTTTTGACTATAAAAAAATCCTACTCCTAGTAGGATTTATGTTCCACAGTAAGTTGTGATGTGTTTTCCTGGTTTTGTCCACGCAGCAGGAGCTTCTTTGAAAGGTTTCTGAAGACTCTTCAAAAGGGTGTGAAGCATTGCTAGATCACCGCTGATCGATGCTTCCCTTAGTGCTTCTTCTACGATATTGTTCCTAGGGATAATAAGAGGATTCACTGATTGCATCAATGTATAATCAGGTTTAAAACTTCTCCACTTGCCTTGCCAGTTTTTTAATTCATCAATATCTAAATCATTTGTTAATTGAATAAATGTATTCGTATAATCAAGATGGTGTTTTTCAAGAAGTTCTAAAAGTTCGTCTAGTAGTTTTTCATTTTGAACACCTAACTTTAGATACATCAATTTTAGATACTCTTCTTTATAGATTTTTTGGAATAACTGTAAACTCTCATTTGCCATATCTACAGCTTCCTTTGGATCATCAGAAAATAGAGGTAATAACGTTTCAGCTAACCGTGCTAAATTCCAAGAAGCAATACTAGGTTGGTTCCCATATTTATACCTACCATTTTTATCAATCGAACTAAATACCGTCTCTAAAGAATATTCATTCATAAATGCACATGGTCCATAATCAATTGATTCTCCTGAAATTAACATATTATCTGTATTCATTACTCCATGCACAAAACCAACACTCATCCACTTCGCTATTAACTTTGCCTGTGCCTGAACTACTTTTTTATAAAAATCTAAGTAATCTCTTGAATCAGGGTAATGTCTGTTTATTGTATAATCTGCTAACTCCTGTACCTTCTGAATGGATGCAGCATATTCAAACGTACCCACTCTGATGTGAGATTTTGCCACTCTCACTAATATCGCACCTTCATGTTTTTCTTCTCTTTGGACAGGTAACCCTGTTTTAATTACTGCTAGTGACCTTGTTGTAGGAATACCCAACGCATGTAGTGCCTCTGAAATTATATGTTCTCTCAGCATCGAATAAAGAGTTGCTCTTCCATCTCCGTTTCTTGAGTACGGAGTTGGACCAGAGCCTTTTAATTGTAGATCATAACGGTTCATCTCACCTATCACCAATGCTCTTCCATCCCCTAACATTGTTAAGTGTCCAAACTGATGTCCAGCGTATGCTTGTGCAAAACCACCTTTATTTCCAGTAAAAAAATCTAGATCAAGTTCTGAGAACCCTAATAGTTCCATTACTTCATTGTTTTGTAAAACTATAGTAGGTTTATATTCATAGGTTTTATCTATATCTGAATAAAAATCCTTTGACAAATTTTTATATGTATTTTCCAGTTTCATCAAATCACCTCTCATCGTAATTATAGCTACTCTATAGATATTCTCATTTTAATATGCTTTTCTAAACTTGTTCAAAATCGTAGGAAAGTTACTTAAAATGTTATAATTAAGATAGATTATAAAATAGCATTGGAGGGGACGTAATGTATGATTCAATAATTGTTGGCGCAGGTATGGCAGGTTTAACAGCTGCTGCATATTTAACAAAAGCTGGCAAAAGAGTTCTTTTACTGGAAAAAGAAGCACATGTAGGTGGTTTAGTACATTCTTTCAAATACGATGGCTTTTTAATTGATAGTGGGCCTCGTTCTTTAGTAAACTCCGGTATTCTTTTTCCTATGTTAAATGAATTAGGTATTGATATTCCCATGAAAAGAAGTTTCGTGTCCATTGGGATTGAAAAAGATATCATCAACCTAGATGATTCATTAAACAACTATAAAGGTTTATTAAGAAGTCAGTTTCCACAAAACCACGAAGATATTGAGAAAATATTTGAAGAAATAAAAACGATTATTCATTATATGCAAGTTCAATACGGTATTGATAACCCAGTATTTATGAATCTAAAAGATCCAAAATATTTGACCAATGATGTATTTCCTTGGTTGTTGAAGTTTATCTCAACAGTACCTAGATTACGTCAGTTTAAGTTACCAGTAAATGACTATCTAGCGTACTTCACAAACAACAAAAATTTAATTGATGTCATAACGCAGCACTTCTTTAAAGATACCCCTACATCATTTGCATTAAGTTATTATAGCCTTTACAATGATTATTATTATCCTGAAGAAGGTATTAAAGCTTTGCCAGAAGCAATGGAAAAGTATATTTTAGATAATGGCGGCGAGATTAGAAAAAAAGTCGAAGTCATAGAGTTAGTCCCTAAAAATAGATTGGTAATAACAAAAGGCGGGGAATCTTTAAAATACAAAAAATTAATTTGGGCGGCAGATCAAAAATTATTATACAATCTAGCAAAACACCCTTACAGACATAAAGTAAATAACTATGTTGGTGGAGATTCGGTATTTAGTGTATATGCGACAGTTGATATTCATCCTGATGAAATACCAGGAACAGAACATATGTTCTATACCCCAAACAAAAAAGGAATCGGTACAATTAATAGCCGTATTCCAAATTTAGAAACAAAAAAACAAATTAAGGAATGGATTAAAGAATATTTACAAAACAACACATTTGAAATTTCAGTTCCAGCAAAACGCTATAGTACATTAGCACCAAACAACAAAAGTGCGATTATGATTAGTACGTTATTTGATTATGAATTAACAAAAACAATCCAAGAAATGGGTTGGTATGATGAGTTTAAAAGGTTCACCTCGGATGAAATTGTAGAAGTATTAAAAAATACAGTATATCCATTTATGGATAAATTGATGAACAAACATACATCTACTCCTCTGACGATCCAGAAATATACAAACAACTCTGATGGAGCAATTACTGGCTGGGCATTTACAAATGAGATTATGCCTGCGGTCACAAGTATCACAAGAGGAGGTCGTTCCGTTCATACCAAGATGGATCATATCTTCCAAGCGGGTATGTGGACATTTTCTCCAAGTGGAGTCCCGACAGCTATATTAACTGGGAAACTAGCAGCAAACGAAGTACTTAAAAAATTAAAATTTCCATTCTTTATTAAAAAATAAGGAAAAAGGCAGGTGCTAAGCACTTGCCTTATTTTTTAGCTGCGATAACGCTCATTTCTACTAAAATCTCTTTACTAGCCATTTCGGCTTGAACTGTAGCTCTTGCTGGTTCAAAACCATCAATTACCCATGCATCCCAAATTGAGTTCATACCCTTGAAATCTTCCATTGTTTTTACGTAGATTGTTACAGATAAGATATGTTCTTTGTCTGAACCATATTTCGTTAACAAGTCATCTATCTTTGTTAATACACCCTTTGTCTGTGCTTCAATCGTATTTCCTTCTAGTTTGGCAGTTTGACCACATAAATAAAGAGTATTGTTGTGTTCTACTACTCTACTCATACGTCCAGTGCCTTCAAATCGTTTAATCATTGTAATTCCTCCTCATCCAAAAACATTGTATCATTTTCAATCAAAAAGAAAAGCCCATTTTTGGGCTTAACTTGTAATCCATTTTTGATATCCTGTCGAGACCTCGTGGAAGTTGACTCCTAACACTTCTATAAATGCCTCTTCAGAGATTTTTCTTTTCTCTTTAGGTGTGTGTGTTGCCGGTAGTTTTCCACATTCTTTAAATACATTCATCAATTTTTCTGGCCCGAATAGTTGATCCAAATAATCAAAATAAAAATACGTTCTTGCATAATATTGTGTAATCTCAAACATATCAGTAGCATTATACAAATCAAACTCTATTAAGTCTTCTATTGAAACATCTAAATTGTATTTCGGGGTATCTCGAAGCGCAATGTCTTCTGACAATGGGTATGATCCATTACCATATCTCATTGCCATTCCTTCGTTGATCCATCCTATCGTATTATTTTTACTTTCATCCAGTGTTATTAAGTGAACCATCTCGTGTTGAATTAATCCCTGATAGTTTTCAATATGTTCTAAGCCAGAATAAAATTTTAGTGATTCATTCGGTTCAGCCCAGCCAAAAAATTGCCACTTAAGTGTTGGAGCGGTTCTTTGTCGTAACAATTCAATATCGGAATAGAACTTAAACTGAAGTTTGAATGATGGTTTTTTGTTAAAAATTTTTATAATGTTTTCAAATGCAGTGTGAATGTATTTATGAAGTTCATACGCTCTTTTATCTCCGGTCATATACTTTATCAAAAAGTCATCTTCTTCAAATATATTAAAATCATATCCAAAGTCTCTTAATTCTCCATCTTCTGCTTTTACTAATAGTGGGTACTGAATATGAAACCATTCTTCATCTATTTTATGACTTTGTGCTACTTCCGCAACGAAGTCATCATCTCTTTTTTTTACATCTAATACTTCAACAGTAAACGACTTGATCTCATCCTTGATCATTTCATTAAACCAGTACGTCTGTTCCTTCCTATAGAAGGGGTCCGTTTTTGTAATTGTATCCAGGTACACTTTCAAGTCTTTGTTTTGAATTGCTCTTCGTTTCTTTTCCATTAACTCTTCTACTGTCAACATATACATTCCCCCTTTAAAAGCTTACAAAACAAAAGTATTAATCTTCTATTTTGTTACCAATTTCCAACTCTAGTTTGTACTCATCGCCAATTTTTCTCCAGATGTTACAGTCTTTTCCTTTAAACTTGAAGATATCTTCATCTACTTTGTACTCCATATAGTAATTTGTAATACAGTACGCCAGTGAGCAATCATCGGATACATCTACAAAGATTGGGTCCCAATCATATATGAAGTATTCCAATTTGTATAATGCTTCAAGGCGTTTCATAATATCTGTTTTCCCTAACACTAGTTCAGCATGTCCACTTGTAGCGATTATCGCATCATCAGCTAAATACTTAATCCACGCTTCAATTCCGTACTCTTTTACGTCCTGTGCAAATTGCCTCTCTAACTCTATAATTTGATTCTTTATTGCTTCTTTATCCAACATTCTCACCTCCTATCCTACAATTTCCATACTACATACGCTTCGTTGTTTATTAAAGTCATACAAAAGATCTCCTGTTAAGTTGTAAAAGACCGGATAATGACTAAATGGGAAATATCCAAGTCGCTGTAATTCTTCTAAACAACGTATGAGTTCTGGTTGACCAAGTACCATATTCATTTGTCTAAAACTCGACATTGAAGACAAGTCATGCTGATACTTTTTTAAGAATTCTTCACATTCTCTTTTCACAAGCTCGTCCCCCCTTTAAAAACAAAATGGCAACCAGGGAGTAACTCCTTGGTTGCCTTACTTTATTATACCATATTATTTTGATTTCAAGATAACTTACCCCTTTAATGCTTCTACTAACGCTTCGTTACTTCTTGTGTTTTTTAGCATCTCAATAAACTGTTCTGTTGAGTTTGTACCTTTTAATCCTTTACGAACATTAAACATCACATTCATCTCGTCTGTTGATAATAATAACTCATCTTTTCTAGTAGAAGATTTTAAAATGTCCATCGCAGGGTAAATTCTTCTTTCTGCTAAATGTCTAGATAACGTTAACTCCATGTTACCCGTCCCTTTAAACTCTTCATAAATAACATCATCCATCTTAGAACCAGTTTCAATTAAGGCTGTAGCAATAATTGTGATTGATCCACCTTCTTCAATGTTTCTTGCTGCACCAAAGAAGTGTTTTGGTCTATACAGTGATTTAGGGTCTAATCCCCCACTTAAAACTTTCCCACTTGATGGTACTTGTAAGTTGTACGCTCTTGAAAGCCTTGTGATCGAATCCATCAAGATAACAACATCTTTTTTCGCTTCTGCTAAACGTTTCGCTCTTTCTAAAACTAGTTCAGTAATTTTGATGTGGTTTTGAGGCTGTTTATCAAATGTAGAATAAACAACTTCCGCATCAACACTTCTTTCGAAATCTGTTACCTCTTCAGGGCGTTCATCAATTAATAAAATAATCAACTCCACGTTTTTGTGATTTGCTTTGATCCCATTGGCAATTGATTTTAAAAGCTGTGTTTTCCCTGCTTTTGGAGGAGCAACGATTAACCCTCTTTGTCCAAATCCAATTGGAGATATTAGATCAACCATACGCGCTGATGTATCTTTTTTATACTCTAGTTTAATTCTTTCGTTTGGATAAATTGGTGTTAACGCTGGGAAGTGAACTCGTTGTTTTGCTTCTTCAGGGTCAACTCCATTTACTGCTTCAACTCTTAATAAGCCATGAAATTTCTCGTGTGCTTTAGGAGGACGTACTTTCCCTGCCACTTTATCCCCATTACGTAATCCAAATCTAGTGATTTGACTAGATGATATGTAAATATCCTCACTACTTGACGAGTAGTTAATTGGTCTTAAAAAACCAAAATCTCCTTGGTTTACAATTTCCAATACACCTTCCATGAAGAATAAATCTTCTGATTCTGTTTGTGCTTTTAAAATGGCGAATACCAACTCTTTTTTGCTCATTGAACTAAACTGAGTAACTTTTTGTTCTTCCGCTAATTTATATAGTTCTTTTAGTGTTAAATCTTGTAAATCCTTTAAATTCATACTAAACCTTCTTTCCAACCATAATTCTTAACCCTCTACTGAATGTAGCGGGAATAACAGATAAATGGGTTTCATTCTCAAAAATATGACTTGTTATATCTATATCATGATTTTGTAGCAAATCTCTCATCAGTTCCATGTTTCGAACCATTCCAGCAAACTCTGGCTCGTACTTTGCCTCCAACTCTCCTACTGAAATGAATATTTTTCTTTTATTGTTTAACTCGGCCACTTCATAAAACTTCAATATTGCTGACTCATCCCAGTAAATAGATGGACTACCAACAACATATCCATCAAAAGAATCATTTGTAAACAATTCAAACAGACAATATAATCCACTGAATGAATCTCCGAATAAATATCTCTTTCCTACGTTAACTTCTTTCTCAAACTCTAAAGAAAACTCTTGTAGGAATGTTTGAAATTTCTTCGCATGACCAGAATTTTCAATGGATGTATTATTGGTTGGTAAATAATCCCTGTTTCTTTTGACTAAATGTTCAGAGTCTTCATGATATCCTATACCAACATATATACATTCTTCGATCTCGTCTCCATACTCTAATAACTTAGCTGCGCCAGTTACTAAATTAAAATAAATGTTAGCATCTAGAACATAAATAATACTGTAACTTTGTTCTACATTATAATGAAGTGGATACCTTACATAAATTTTGAACCTGTCTTGTACATCTTTTGAATAAACATCCATATTACTTCACATACTTAAAGAAGTATGGTGCACCTGCTGATACCCATAATCCTAATAGTGTATATCTAATATAATCTACCAGATAAATATCTGGCGTAATTAATTTTATTCCTTCTTTAATTACCAAAACACCAATAATCCCGATCAATACTTTTATAATTTGTGTCCTAAAACTTGCCTTTTCTGTAAAATCAATCCATCTTGATTCAATCATCACTCCAATGCAAGCACCCGTAATAATAGCTGTAGCAGTAATTAAATCATCAGAGAAAAATAATACTAACGCAAGATTAGAAACGATAATCATTACATAAAGCATATATTCTTTCATCTCTTTAAAGACCCATAACCCTAGATAAACCATACCAATACCCAGTAATATCCCAACAATAACGTCTGTTGGCCAATGTACACCTAAATAGATTCTTGAGATTCCTACTAATGCGATGATAATACTACCCAATATCCACAACCATTTTCTATTAAAATATTTCATAATATAATAATAAAAAGTAGTCGCACCTTGTGTATGTCCACTTGGCATAGCTTTTCCTGTGGCTGTTTGTTCTCTTAATGAAAAAACACCTTCTATCCCAATTGGACGGTCTCTATTAATAATCTCTTTTAAACTTAAGTTTAAGATTGAGCTTAATAAAAAGATAAAAATAAACTTTATTGATTCTCTTTTGTTATAACACCAATAAGCAATACTAAATAAAAGAATAAATACCATCTCTTCTCCTAATATTGTAACTCCTTCAAAAAAGACATCAAAAAATCCATTTCTAATTGACTGAATTGCTTTAATAATATTAAGTTCCATAATTTTCTCCTTGAAATTTGAACAGATATGTTCTTAATTGAGGTAATTCTGAGGTACCCTATTGTATCATACGCAAAGAAAAAGTACATTATCCAATGTACTCGATTATCTTTTCAATTACAATTTGATGTTGTTCTAGTGTCGTCATTTCAGCTTCACCGTCACCACGCTGTGGTCCATACCAACCGAACTGTGCATGATTTCCACCATCAATCATAAAGACTGTCTCAAAGGTTGTATATTGAAAGGAATCTTCGACCTTATCTAAATCTAATCCAAGGTCGTGTTCTGCCAAAATAAGATATACATCTTTATCCTTTAAATCAGCTACTGGGTAACTTCCTAAAAAGATTACCGCATCAACTAACTCATTTCCTTCAGCCATCATACTAGCAGTAACACCACCCAAACTATGACCAATCACTACATTATCTAACTCATCCGATAAAAATCTACTAGATCTATTCGGTGTGAAAATTGCTAAATTAAACAACGCTTTTGAAATTGTTACATCGTACCCTTCTTTAGCTAAACTTAGTGCTAAAAAAGAGTAGGCGTCTGGTTCCACTAATCCACCTGGTACAAACACAATATTCTTTTTAGGGTTCTCTACTTTATAACTAATCTCATCATTATCTAAATGAAATGTTATTCCATCCATACCCAAAGTGGCAATCTCACTGAATTGTTCATCCAATGCTTTATAACTATTTAAGTAAAACGCTGTAATCGCAGTTAATCCTAACACAGCTACAATCACAAAACCTAAAAATATTCTTTTTAATTCTTTCATCTAGTACCTCTTTCATTTGAAGTCAATAAAAAGGCAAATCAATGAATACACATCAATTCACCCTTAGCTTTAATATGTATGTCCTTTTTTTTCTACTATACACATAAACTTAAATACTGTATCACCAGTATTTCTAAATTGATGTAATGAATCTGCTGGAACATAGGCATAGGAACCTGCTTCCATCTCATGGTCTTCTCCATCAATCATCAACACACCTTTTCCTTCAACCATTAAATTAATATGAGCCCAAGGGTGCGAGTGCTTTGGTGTATAACCACCAACACCTACTTCCATCATTCTCATAACGTGAGAATCCCATCCTTGTTCAGGACCAATCAACACTTTCATCTCTGTGTTTTTAACAACATCAGAGTCCATCTTTTTACCGTTTAAATCTTTTATATTGCCAACTGTTTTCATCACTTTTCCTCCATTTTAGTATCCCCAGCTATTTCAATTAAGTTTCCTTCAGGGTCTCTTAATAAAACACAGCGCATACCCCAATTCTCAACATTTCTAGGTTTACCTATAAATTCTACTTTATCTTTTAAATCCTCATAAGTCTTATCTAAATCATCTGACCAAATCGTTAATTGAATAGAGTCGTTCTTCGTTGCTCCAATGTCTGAATAGCCTTCATATAGTTTCATATTTTCTTTTTTAAAGACTGCGAAAGCATATTCGTCTTTGATTCTAAATGAAACATAAACATCTCCACGTTTTCCCCACAGAACTTCATAACCTAATACAGTGTGGTAAAAATCAAATGCCCTTTCAACATCTTCTACTAATATTCTGGCTCCAATTCTTGATAACATCATACCCTCCTAAAAATACTGAATATATCCAATTACACTTACCGCAATAAACATTACTAAAAAGGCAATTATCATATAGTTCAGTGTTTTGTGGTACCCAACTGGCTCAATTTTTCCATCTTGATCCAGTGATCTAATTATAGGATATAACCTAAAATAAAATGATGTAATTGAAATGACCAACACAACACAAGTCCAAAACTGTACTTGAACACTTCCCAAAAGAAGTACAACAATACCCATCATTATAAAAATAAGTTTTGTTCCTGCTACCCAGTTCACCATATAACGTTGAAATGGTTCACCAGTATAATCTTTAAATACACCTACACTGTTACCATATTTAAATGTAGGGTTGAAATAAAGAATCATAATATTCAAAAACTCAATAAATGTAAAAACTGCGATTCCTATCTGAAATATTGTCATAACATAATCCTCCACTTATTATTATACAAGAAAAAGCCTTACGGCCTTATCGTAAAATCTATAAATACTGGAAAATGATCTAAAAGAGGAACACCAACTAGCTTATTTCTATACAACACTTCATAATGTTCTACTACTATTTCATCCGTTACAAATAAATAATCGACCACACGACCAAATCTAAAATGGAACTTTCTAAAATAGTTAATTGTTCCAAAAGCCACTTTCGTCTCTGCCTCTTTTTTTAAATATCTAAAAAGTTTGAATCTAACATTTCTTTATAATAGTTTGAACCTTGTAAAAAATTAAAGTCCCCTGTTATGACTACCGGATATACAAACTCCTCACTCTTTCAATTAGAGGTTCAACACCTTTAATCTCTACGTTCTAAAATTGTAAACTGATCCTTCACTTCAAATAGAAGACTGCTGATCTTTCTCCATTTGTTTCATTATCCCACATAACTCCAACAAATGAATATTCTGTTAACTGAAGGGCTAAATACTCCATCCATGGTTCTTTTGCTTCTTGAACTCAGAATGAGTTAGGATTAGTTTCTATGATTAATGAAACAATATCATCTTTTCTATTTTCAAACGCTTCTAATCTGAATAAGCGTTCCTTAGATTGTTAGTCATTACTCTATAACCAGAGTCACTCCTTGGTACTTCCTTTTCTTTATATCCTCTTGGGATAAGATTTACTACAACTGCTACTATCACTACGATTATTACTGCTAATATTCCATATAATACATTTTTCATATTTATCACCTCTTGTAACTACATCATAAGTCAGTCATTACAGTAGGCAAACAAAATCTCGATATCTTACAGTTATCTAAAAATAACTTACAAAAAAAAGTAGTCATATGACTACTTTAGAAAGTTTGTTATAACTTTAATTGCTTCTCCTACACCGTACTCTAAGATTTGCTCATTAAAATGAAACTTAGGATGATGTAATGATTCAATGTCTTCTGTTTTACATCCCAGCCACATAAAAGCACCGGGTTTTTCCATTAGGTAGTATGAAAAATCTTCACTCGCCATTGATGGAAACGAAATCTCTTCAGTATCCAAGATTTGTTTTAATTTTAATACTACATCTTTATCATTCATCGTAACAGGATAAGCTCGTTCATGATCAATATCGACAGTAGCATTAAATTCAGCAGCTCCCTCTTGAATAATTTTATGTATTTTTCCTAATATATCTTTTCTTAACACGGGGTCTTTGCTGCGTAAGATAAACGCAAACGAACCATCCGCAGGGATTACATTAGAAACATTCCCAACATGTACTTGTGTGATTACTAATTTACAGTCTAACTCTTGAAGTGGTTTAAATCTGTTTGCCACTTCATTTATAACATCGACCGGGTTAACCGCTCTTTCAGGCATCGCAGAATGTCCACCTTTACCGATTACCTTAACTGAAAATGCATCTGCAGCACTCATTTGTGCTGCTTCTGAAATGGCTACTTTAAACTCTGAAACATCTGGCCAGATATGATATCCGAAGATATAGTCCACACCTTCCATCGCGCCCAGTTTAATCATCGGTTCAGCTCCACCCATATTTTCTTCAGCCGGCTGAAATATAATTTTTACAGTTCCATCAAATGCATGTGTTGCAAAATAGTCTAATACACCTAATGCCATAGCCATATGTCCATCATGACCACAAGAATGCATATTCCCGTGTATTGTTGATTGATATTCCGCGCCTGTTTCTTCTACAACATTATTCGAATCCATGTCTGCCCTAAATGCCACACAAACTCCTGGGTTATTTCCTTTAATCGTAACCACAATACCACTTGCAACATCTTCTTGAACCTCACAGTTATACTGTTTTATAACATGTAATAAATATTCTCTTGTTTTTGGTAAATCAAATCCTATTTCAGGAATTTTATGTAACTCTCTTCTATGTTTAATTATATCCATATGACCCTCTTATAAATATGTTGATTTTATCTCATTCGCTACATGCTCAATCTCAGGATACATAGTAGAACGACTGATATTTAAATTTTTTAACTCTTGTAATATTCCCTTTTTTGCACTTGATGGAACTAATATTCTCATCCTATGTTCATTTCCCACAAACCTTACAGGAATAGAAGGATATGATTTTAGTGTCAGTGGAGAAATGATAAAGTGTCCACTTTGCGCATAAATACGTTTATTTCGTTTTGGTCCCAACACAAATAAATGTTTCTTTAAATCTTCTTTTTCCATTCTACTTTCAAACGCTGGCATTTCATGTTTAATTTCATGCAAAAGAGTTTTTGCCAATTGATTAAACTTCTTGTCATTGATTGAATCATCTTCCAAAAAATGTGCAAGAGCAATTTTGGTCGCATATGGTAAAAATGGAACACTTGTTAATATCTTTACTCGGTCAGACGATGGATAACAAACATCAAATGAGTCCTGTTCAATCAAAAGAACTTCACCCTCGGAATGTTCGTCCCCATCACTAGCCATAAACAATGCAACCAAGGGATTAGATGTAATATCTAATAACTTTGTCGGTATTCCATAATGTTGCATCTTCAGCATTTTGTCATAATGTGTAGAAGCTGCTTTAAATTCTTCCGGTAATTCTAACATCATTTCTTTGATCATTCGATCTTCAAAAAAGAACAATCCATCTCTATATACACTTGGCACCATTTTATATGCAGCTGATGAATGTCCTCTATAAAACAACTCATCCATTCCATCTAGTGCTTTTAAAAACGATGGGACACTTTTCACAATAACTGGTTTGGTATTTTTAATATAAAGAATTTTAATAGAATCATCATACAAAACACCTTCTCCTAAAAATTCTTTAATATAACTGATTTTTTCTTTTTTATCTCCAACTACTCTAAGTAACATGCTAAATAGTATTCTATAAAAATTCCTTTTTTGAGAATGATCTTCAATATTATTGATAGAATCTAAATTATAATTATCAATAATCTGTTCAATCTCTTGTTCAGAGCTTTTAAGCCCAATAATCTTAATTAACTCTTCGGAAATATCAATGATACTCTGATAACGAATGATACGTTCACCTATGTGACTCTTCACAGAAGCATCCGTTTTTTCTAAAAGATCTTTCACTTCGTCATAATATTCCTCGTGAGTATATTCTTTAATATTCACATCAAAGTTTCCTGCTTTTAAATAACGTAACACTTGCTCATAAGCAGTAACTTGTTGTTTTAAATTTTTTATTTCATCTTTTTTTGAGACGGTTAATAACTCGCGAATATATTGATATTGCTCATTCTTAAACTCTCTAAAGACATTATCCATAAAACTATGCTTGTTGTTGCGCATAAACTCATTTATTTTTTCACTTTTAAACATACTTTCACTTCCTTCATCTAATAGTATCACACATAGTAATTAGCGAAAAAGAAATATTTCCGATAAAATAATGTTGGAGGTGATTCTTTGGAATTTAAAGATTTAACGATATTAGAGTTACAAGAATTAAAACAAAAATGCGAGATATCCTACTATGAGTTATCCGAATATTATTTTAAACGAATCAAAAACTATAATAAACATACAAATTCAATTGCCACAAAAAACCCAAAGGCGTTAGAAACTGCAAAACAAAGAGATGCCGAATATCATGAGGGTGTAGATTTATTATATGGAATGCCAATTTTGATAAAAGATAACATCAATACAATTGATATGAAAACCACAGCAGGAGCAGTTATCTTAAAAGATTTCTATGCAAAAGACGATGCCTTTATCATAAAACAATTAAAAGAAAAAGGGGCCATTATTTTAGGAAAGACAAACTTGAGTGAGTTTGCTAACTTCATTAGTTGGGATTCCAAAAATGGTCACTCAGCTTTAAAGGGACAGGTTATTAACCCTTATGGAAAAGATTTAGATGTTGGAGGTTCTTCTTCCGGTAGTGGTGCGGCAATCGCAACTTCTTTAGCTGTCGCAGCGATCGGTACAGAAACATCAGGGTCCATTCTTAGTCCAGCATTACAAAATTCTATCGTTGGCCTAAAACCATCTGTTGGAGTTGTATCTAGAGAAGGGATCATCCCGATTAGTCCGACACAAGATGTACCAGGTCCTATGGCAAGAAACGTCTTAGATGCTGCTATTCTATTTAATGGAATCACCGGAATAGATAAAAACGATCCATCTACCATTAAAAACATAAAAGTAGATATAGAAAACATAAAAAAAAGCATCAAAGGATTACGTTTAGGTTATGTACAGTCCTCATTAATAACAGATGCATCGATTGAGGAAAAGGAACTAACAGATAACTCTGTAAAAATGTTAAAAACACTAGGAGCAGAAATTGTAGAGTTTCATCATACTAAACCAGATCAAGAAGCAAACTTTGATATCTTGTTCCATGAGTTTCCAAAAGCCTTAAATAACTTTTTAAAAAACGAACCCAACGCTCCAGTTCTAACACTAGAAGAAATTATCGCATTTAACAAAGAAAACCCAGATGAAAGAATACCATTCGGACAACCTTTATTCGAAAAATGCTTAGAGATGGATGAAAAAGATTATGAACAGACTGTGAAGTTTGATCAAAAAATCGGTAACCAATTAATAAACAAGATGCAACAAGAACAAATTGACGCATTAATTTTCACTGGTTATTTTGGTACTTGGTTACCAGCAAAAGCAGGAATGCCATCTATTGTTGTACCTGCCGGGTACATAAATGAAAGACCATTTGGAATTACCTTTACTTCTCTTAAGATGAAAGAGGAACTTCTATTCAGAATTGCCTATCAATTTGAACAAGCGGCAAATGTAAGAAAGGAACCTGGATTATGATTCAAAAAGTAATTGATGTTTTAAAGAAAGATATCCACTCTAACATAAACACAATTAACTTCATCAACAATCAAGAAATTACATTTCACAAACTTATCAACAAGTCTTCTTTAATCAAAGGAATAAGTGATGAACTCTGGGTCTATATTAATGCAACAGAAGAGCAAGACTTAAAAGAATTACTTAAATCAGCGATAGATGATGAGTACTTTTTTGGAGAGGAATGGGTTATTCCTTTTATAGGTGAAGAAAAGGAATTTGAATGGAAGTTAGAGTGCGAAAAACTAGTTTTACCTAAAGAAACATTTGTACCCTCTCCAATCACCAATGTATTTCCATTAAACGTAAAGGATGCAGAGTACATTCAAAACATTCATACCTACGCGGATTACACAGATGTTTCTTATATTGAAGAAAGAATTCGAAATGGAGTTGCGTTTGGAATTCGTGAAGATAATAAACTTGCTGCCTGGGCAATGACACATGATGACGGTGCAATTGGATTTTTATATGTATTGCCTGAGTACCGTAAAAGAGGATACGCCCAAGACATAACAGACAAGATGATCGTAGAAATAAGAAGACGAGGGGGCATACCATTTGTCCATATTGAAAAAGATAATATTAAATCAATCAACTTAGCAAAGAAAGTAGGATTTGTTTCTCATTCAACTGTAGTTTGGGTTAAGAAAAGAAAAATATAAAACAAAGATGTTAACTATAAAAAGTTAGCATCTTTTTATAAGAAAAAACTTCTATCACTAGGTAATAGAAGTTCTCGCTCTTATATAAAAAATTGTTTTAGATCTATTTTAAAATAGGATCTAAATCATTAACCTTACGACTACCTTCATATGCAACGAATGTAGTAGGCGCATATGCTGAATGTGAATAAATATCAAATATAGCTTCATTTGCTGGATCATTAATTAAATTAATGAACGCAATTTGTAATGCTTCTGCTAATTTAACGTTGACATGTCCACCAACTTGAATACCATCATTCGCGATTGGCTCAGTTACAGCAATTACATCAGTTAATGCGAAAATATCACCAGATGAGAATGGGTTGTGCATACGTGCATCTCCATATAATGCAGCGATATCACAAGTTTCCGCTTCGATTTGTGCTACAGACGCACCATAACCACCAGCGTTAACAGCATTTACCATATCATCAATTGATTTTCCAAAGTTTTCATCTAACCATAAGTTCGGATAAACATAAGATGCACTTGAAGTTGCTCCACCTGTACAGAATGCAGCATCTTTAATATCATCCCAAGTTAATTCTCCACCAGAATTAATAATACCAGCTAACTCTCTACCTTTATCAGAAGGTCCTGCAATAATAATCGAACGATATGTAGTTGCGTTTTTAGACCCTTTAATTTCTAGAGTAGGAAGTCCGTCATTCCAGTCAGCAGCATTTGCAGAGTTTTTGTTTAAACTATTTCTCGCAGCAGCTAAGATTGGAACAAGCCCATCAGAGTACGTTACGTAAGTTCCACCCGGTAAAAATACAACGTCAGCAGTACCAGCAGATGCGGCTTCAGCAGCTGCGGCATAATCAGCACTTACTGTGACATTAATAGTTTCGAACGCATAACCCAACTCATTAAGTTCAGCTTTAAGTAATTCTGCTAAAGGTTCAGTAACTTCTAAAATCTCAGCAGCATCTCTAGAAGGTACGAATACTACGTTCAGTTCTGTTAACTCATCACTTCCACCACAAGCAGAAAGAGCGAAAATAGACACTAATAATAATGCTAATGTTAATAACTTTTTCATAATTCCTCCTTGAGCTATCTCTTCAGTATCAGGAGCTCATCCCTAATAGACTTTTTCAAGTTTCGAATTATTCTTTATCTTCTTAAGTATAGTGGAAAATGGCCTATTTTTCAATTTCACACACTGCTGCACAGTCCCTTAGTGTTTAAACAAGGCACAATAAAAACCTCTATAATAAGAGGTTCTTATAATTTTTATGCTAATTTTTTTCTTACAGCATTTGATGCAACTTCAACTAATAATACAACTACAGCCAAACCAATTAAATATGCACTGGCATCATCAAATCTAGCAACACCTGCTTTTACCGCAAACAGTAATGGTCCCCCAATACCACCGGCTCCAACAAGTCCTAATACTGCTGCGTTCTTTAAGTTGATCTCAAAACGATATATTGCAGTCGACATAAACTGAGCTGTTAACTGAGGAATAATACCGTATCTAATTTTTTCAAATGTTGAACATCCTGTTGCATCGAGTGCATCCAGTACATTTTTGTTTAATCCCTCGACAGCTTCAACATATAGCTTTGTCATCATCCCAATAGATGTGATCGCCATTGTGATAACCCCCGCGAATGGACCAGCACCCGTAATTCTTATTACAGCTACCCCAATAACGAATGCTGGAAATACTCTGATACCAGTAATCGTACCTTGGAACAACGTTGTGATAAATTTTGGTAATAAGTTTCTAGCCGCTAAAAATGCAATTGGGATTGCGATTAAAGCACCAAATATCGTACCTAAAAATGCAATCGCAATAGTTTCTAACATTAAGACTCTTACACTAATTGCGGAGTTACCAAACAAAATATAGGTGTCTGGAGCAAAGAAACTCCTCAATAGATTCATTGCTACTTCAAATCCCTTTGGATTAAATCCTTTAAAATTTAAACCTGTAATACTCCATACTACTAAAACAACAACGATAATTATAGATAATATTTGTGTTTTAGAAATTCTTGGATAGTTGTCAAACGCCTCTTGTACTTTTGGCTTCAAAACAGTTTCAGACATTATGCCAACCTCCTTCTAATTGCTTTAGATACTCCTTCAATCGATAATACAGTAATAAATAAGAATACTAATATTACACCAGCTTCTTCATACTGATTCCCTTGAAGTTTCGCACGCAAGATTACACCAATACCACCGGCACCAACGTAACCTAAAATAGCTGAATGTCGCACATTTATATCAAAACAATACAATGAGTATGAATAAAATACACTTAGTATCTCTGGAATAACAGCTGTAGTGAAAGCTTTCGCCTTTGTTACACCTGTACTTTCAATCGCTTCAAAAGCACCTAAATCTAATGTTTCAATATATTCATACAACATCTTTGTTAATATACTGAATGTAAAAATCGTTACAGCAATTGTCCCAACAACTGGTCCACTTCCTGCAGCGAATAATAATAAAATAATCTGAGCATACACTAACATTGGAAATGTTCTTAAAAGCGATAATAATCCTTTTCCAATATTAATAAAAAACGTACCGTATCTAGAGTTCTTATGGATATTCGAACTAATAAAATAGGCAGTTGGTAACGATAACACAGAACCGATAAATGTTCCTAGAATCGCCATACGTAATGTTTCTAAAACTTTAGGGATAACTTTCACATTATAATCCCAGGCTTGTGCAAAACTAAAAATACGTTTTACAAATGGCCAAAAGTTAAAGAACTTACTAAACAGTTGTTCTAGGTCAAACTTGGTTATTTGTGTAAACCAAAGAATAACAAATAATAAAATTAACGAAATATACACACTAGCGCTTCTTGGTGGCTGTACTAACGTACCATCACTAAGCTCTATTTGTTTTGGTCTTGGTAGAATTTTGTCGAAAAATTTTCCAAATGGTTCAAAAAACTTCTGAAACTTGTTCTTTTTCTTAGGAACATTAACTTCTTCCATCTTTATTCTCCTTTAAAGTCATCTTCTGTTAATGCTCTACCATAGACATGCGTTAGCACATCATCATCTACATCTTTTACAGGTCCATCAAACACGATTTTCCCATCTCTTATCCCAATAACTCGTTTTGCATACTGCAATGCTAAATCAACATGATGCATATTCGCAATAACTGTAATATTATCCGTTTTATTAATTCTTTTAAAATCGTCCATGATTTGCTTCGCAGTAATCGGGTCAAGCGATGCAACTGGTTCATCTGCTAATATAACGTTAGGTTGTTGAGCAACGGTCCTTGCTAATGCAACGCGTTGTTGTTGTCCTCCTGAAAGTTGGTCTGCTCTTGTATATGTTTTTTCTAAAATCCCAACTTTATCTAACGCTTCTAAAGCAATTATTTTGTCTTCTTTTGAATAAACACCTAAAATAGTTTTCCACAAAGGCATATCCGCTACTCTAGACGTTAAAACATTTTTTAAGACTGTAGTTTTACTAATTAAATTAAAGGATTGAAATACCATCCCAATCTTTCTTTTATAATTTCTTAAATCTTTACCATGCAATGTGTTTGGATTCACTCCATTCACAATTAATTCTCCAGCGGTAACATCATGTATTTTATTTATACACTTTAAAAAAGTTGACTTACCAGCACCAGATAAACCGATGATCGTAATAAACTCTCCTTGTTCAATCTCCACACTTATATTCTTCAATGCCACTGTTCCGTTTTCGTAGGTTTTTCCCACATTCTTAAATGTTATTGACAATGAATCCACCTCATTTCTAATAAAAGTATATAGTATATCCAAAAAGATAACAATTATTGTAGAAGACCTACAATCTTGTTATCTTTAAATTAAAACTTCAAATTCACACCAAACAAATCCTCTGTTAAGAATAGTTTTTATCTATCAATTGCCGCAACTCCTCAATAATTTCTTCTTCCTCTTCCTTACTTAAACCTAATAAACCATGAATAAATCCTTCATACTCTAAAAGAGTTACTTCTACATCATTTTCTACTAATACATCTCTTAGTAAATAAGACTGTTCAATTGGAACCATCACATCAGCTGTACCATGGATAATCAATGTTTCAGGTGAAGAACTGTCAACAAAATCTACTGGACTATATTCAAAAACATCTAAACCCAGAACAAACTCTTCCCCAAACAAACTCTCTATACTGTTCTCAGAAAGGTTTTTAAAATCAGTTACACCATACACATCAATTACGAAATCAAAATTGTGTTCAGATGCATAAGCGGTAAACATGGCTAACTGCCCTCCTGCTGATGTACCCCAAATAGAAACATGTCGGCGATCAAGATTAAACTCCTTTGAGTGATTTAACAAAAATGAAACTGCATCATCAACATCTTCAATATTATCTGGAAACCATGAAGCATTACTAAGTAATCTATAATCTACTGAAGCAACAACAATTCCCTGAGCTAACAACTCATCTAATATTAACTCCCTTACTCCAGAGCGAATCCCAGTTCTATTTCCTATTACAAAACTACCTCCATGAACAAAGACCGCTAAAGGACGATTTTTAAATACAGCTTTAGAGGGTTCGTACAAATCGACTTTTAATTCTTTATCATCAACGATTTTATACGTTAAAGTTGTTACCTGATAGGAATCTTTTTTATGACCTATAGACAATAAAACAACTAAAAATATTAGTAATATAAAAATCTTTCGCATCATTACCCCTCCAATCTTTACACCTTAATTATATCTTTTGAAAAGATAAATCAAAAAAACAACCCTAAAAGTCGTGGTACAATTAATTTGGTGATATTATGAAAAACAAAAAAATTACAATTTGTCATACGAGTGATATGCATGGATACATCATGCCCTACTCTTATGCCAACAACGAAGACACTCCTATAGGTGTTAGTAAAATAGCCGCAATCACGAATACGTTAAAAAATAAAATTCTAATTGATACTGGTGACTTTTTACAAGGAAGTGCATTAGCTACATTTAACGCGAGGAGTGGCAATAGTTTAATATTCAGTGATGTCTTAAACAGAGTAGGATATGATTACTTTGTACCTGGTAACCATGACTTTAACTATGGAGAAGAATACTTAACATCCTTTACAGACTCCTTAGATGCAACTGTATTATCAGCTAACATCTATAAAAGCAAAAGGGTGTTTAAACCATATGACATCATCGAGTTTGAAGATGGACCAAAAATCGCAATCATCGGTTTAACAACACACTTTATACCCAACTGGGAAAATCCAAAAAACATCCAGGATTTTACATTCAAACACGAATTAGAAGAACTAGATGAGATCCTGCAAACTCTTCCGGAAGTAGATTACAAAATCGTAGCATACCATGGGGGATTTAATAAAGACTTAGCTACAGACCAACTAGTACCTAATGAAACAGGCGAAAACTCTGGATCTGATATGTTTTATAAAAACATCAACTGTCTTCTTACTGGTCATCAACATCAACGCGTGGCGGGAAGAAAAAATGGAATCATCTATTCTCAACCAGGTTCTAATGGAAATCAGTTAAACGTCATTGAATTAGACTTTTATTATGAAGATGGTTGGAAGGTAAAAGACACTATCTCTCAAATAGAAGTGGATGAGGAGTACGATACTTCAATTACTGAGCTTATAAAACAGCAAGAACAAAAAACTCAAGAATGGTTAGATACTCCGATTGGTTCTTTAGCAAATGGGGACTGCTTCATTACAGACCCACTAGATGCAAGATTGAACAAATCGTCACTAGTAACATTAATCAATCAAGCGCAACTAGAGTTAACAGGAGCAGATATATCTTGTACATCTTTAGGAAACGATGTAGCAGGATTTAGTCAAAGCATCACAACAAGGGATATTGTATCAACATATATTTATCCAAACACATTAGTCGTTTTAGAAGTCTCAGGAAAAACGATTAAACAAGCATTAGAAAAATGTGCTGAGTTCTTCACAGTAGACAATGGCATTCAAATTAATCCAGAATACTTATCTCCAAAACGAGAACTTTATAATTATGATATGTATGACGGGATTGAATATACAATAAATTTATCAAACCCAATAGGTAAACGAATAACTTCCATCACAAAAGACGGAAGCCCCTTAAACAAAAAGCAAAACTACACTCTCGTGATGAACAACTATAGAGCTGCTGGCGGTGGTAACTTCACGATGTTTAAAAACCAAACTGTAGTTAAATCTATAGAAAAGGACATGGTTGAAATATTATCAAACTTTATTGAAACAAAAAAAGTCATAAAACTAAATGACAATAATAATATAACAATTACATATTAAAGAGCCAAACTATTGGCTCTTTAAATTTATTCATCAAACAGTATAAAACTACTCTCAATTCTTTTAATCACTTCATTTGGTAACGAAGCTTCCTCTGCGTATAAGTGCCACTTTCTTATTGACTGCTCAACACTCTTTATAATCTCCTCTGCTCTTTTTTTCTTAATTTTCATCACTGTTGCTGAGGATATAAGGTCCACTTTTTCGATGTCTTCTCTTTTACCATTTATAATCATTTGATGTTTCGAAGTCCACTCTCCCTCTGGATTAAAAGCATAGGTCATATCATATGCTGGAGATAATGACCACTCACCGGATTTATTCATTAAGAATGATATATTTTTGACGTGATCATCCTGGTTGCGAGACATAACATTAAAGACCATTCTTCTAAAAAACTCTTCATTGGTGTCCACATCCATCCCCATCTGATACATTAATTGCGTTGTTTCTTCATAACTGAGTAAACCAGGTTCATTGTAATCTGTATGTGAAATTGATCCTAAAGTTTGCATGTGTACTTTTTCCATAGAACCATCTTTTTTTAGTATTCTATCAAATCTTTTTGTCATAAAATGATAACGACCATCTCTTTCAAGTAATCTTGATTCCATCATTTCTATCCCAGCGCTAACAGCCATTAAATAATATGCAAACTCAATCCTTGTATAAGGGGTAGATTCGTTTTCTACACCATCTAATTTTAAAATCCAGTAACTAAAGTCCTTGCCAGCGTTAATTTGTCCTGACTTGATTACACCACTTTTCTCATTGTACGCAATAATCGCCTTTGCCCTAGCACCACCAGCAGAAGTACCAACTTTTATAATGTCATCATAATTTGACTTGTCACCAATAAAAACATCTTTTTTATGCTGTAAAACTCCTCTACTCAATTCAATTAGTTTTTCCAGTTCAATCTCTTCTGTTTTTTCGAATTCTTTATTTTGAGCAGGATAAAACTCTAATGCACCCATTCCTCTAGAACCTATATAACACAAGCGTTCTATTATAGTGAATGAATCCAAAGACCTACCTTCAGAAGTCAACCAAGCGTTTATAATTGCGTTACCATATTTATCTGGTAGAGAATCAGCTAATAACCCAGGCAATCCTTTAAATGTTTTTAAAGATAAAGTTCGGAATTCGTATATTTGATTTGATAATGGCATCATAATCGGAGACAGTTCAATTCCACTCGAAATAAATGACGGTTCATACCGAAATGTGCAATAATCAGATTCATCAATTTTTGCAACAACACCTATGGTTCTCCCCCATAATTTTACTTCAGCTACTATCATTCCTCATCTCCCCATTTCCATGTATCTTTTTTTATCTTTTTAGACACTCTTTGTCTTCTTTTTCCTATATTTAACATATCGTAGGGATTTACTTTTTGTTCCGGTATTAAAAGATCCAAATTCTCAACAAGTCTCAATACCCTTAAGATAGAGATTAGATTAGCTAAAGATATACTTTTTCCACTCTCAACGTTTTGTATTGTTCTCACTGAGACGCCAGTCTTCTCAGAAAGTTGATTCTGAGATATTTCTCTTGCAATTCGATTATCTCTTATTCTATTACCTAATTCTTCTAATATTACCTGATTTGATTGTGTACCTCTATATTTCATGTCTATCACCACTAACAGTATACAATAAAAAAGTATAAAACGCAAAATATTGCACTTTATACTTAATATTTAACTTAATATGAATATTTTTGCTGTTTAAAATATAACTACACTTCTTTTCTTATAAGAGGTAACAATAATACCGGACCTAATAATAACAGAGCGGTCATGATGTAAATACCATTTAGACCGAACAATAAACTTGCCCCAACCATTACTGCACCTGACAATAACTGTCCTATCGCATCTAATTGTCCAAATGTCGATAATACAGTTGCTTTTATATTAGATGGAGTGTTTTTAATTAAGATACTATCCAATAACGGATACGTAGATTCTCTAGTGATACTAAACATCAAAAATCCCAAAAGAGCGATATATTGATTTGGTAACAATCCAAACAATAGTACTCCAACGATCATCATAATCGTAAAGTACACAGTATACATTACTAAGTGTTCTCCACTAGATAGGTACTTTTTAACATAATGTAACATCACAACACCAACGATCGCTACAATTGCATTTACAATGGCTAATACCCAAATACCAGGTAGTTCTAAAAATCCTCTAAATCCTAAATTATCTAATATATGCAACTCATAAGTTCTATCAATCCCTTCGGAATATAATCCATAGAACAACATAACAAAGAACATAATTTTTAACACTTTGTCTGTTCTAACATGTTTAAACCCTTTTGTTAATTGAGTATAATATGATTTTAAAATCGAGTCCTCTCTTTCTGTAACATGGAAGTGTTCTTCTTTCATCGAGAATATCAAAAATACTCCTAATATAAAGAACATCGCTGCACCAACATAAAGAGCTCCTCGAATGGAATACATACCAATTAAAGCAGCCGACAGTATACCTACAAAAGAGAATACTCTATTAAACTGTGTACCAGTAATAATAATAGACTCTACTTCACCGGTTTCATCACTAACCCATGAATCTAAAGCGCCTGAGATAAAGGTGTATCCTAATCCCCATACTACTTGAGACAAAAAGATTAACCAAAACTGTGTGAATGTAGCCTCGATTGAAATCCCTAATCCTATCACAAACATCCCTATTATTACAGAAAGTCGTCTACTTTTCATATCTGCCAACACCCCTGTTGGTGTTTCAAATAAAAAGATTGCGATTTCTAGTGCTGTACCTGTAAGTATCAATTGATACACTTCTAACTTTGCAATATCAATACGGTACAATGCGGCAGCAGTAAACATTAAACTAAACGCCAATCCCATTATTGATCTAATAATTATATATACTTTTTTGCTATTCATCTTCTAGTATTTCAAACTCAATTTTATTCAAGTTTAACCTTTCTACGAAATCTTCATTCACAATATCATTTAACTTTAAATCCTTTAAAAAACGCACTTTAAGTTTGGATTCTTTCGCAGCACATGATACTTCTACGTAATCATTATGATCCACTAGAAAAAACGAAAATTTTATTGTTTTGTCAATATTTTTCATTTGACCTTTAAAAACTAAAACAAAACAAGTACGCGTAATCTTACCAGTTTCTTTTAGTTGAAAATCACTGTACAGATTTTCTAATAACTCAATTACTTCATTAAATTGTTTTTTTACTGTTATTCTCATAATATTTTTCCTCAACTATCATTGTACATCAATAAAGATGCTAATCATAATTAGCATCTTTTTTTACAAAGTTCTACTCCATATCTCTTTAAATCCTTGAGGCACACCTTCTACCCGCTCTACCATCTCAATTAAGACAAACCGGTTGATATGTCCTTTTAAAACTTTAGGTTTAATCTTTTCTTTTGTCAGATCAATCTTATCTTCTAATCTACTAGCAATTGTCGCATGTGGTATCCAGTTTTTAGGGATGTAATACGACTTTTCATTAGTAAAAGATTCTAACTTTAAATGCATTGCAGTATGAGCATCTAATAAAGTAGAGGTTTTTTCACATTCATAATACAATGTAGTTGTACCCGGAAATTGATTCACTTGATGAAACTCAACAGGGATCTGTTTTATCTCTTTTGTGATTCGATTTAATAATTCAATTAATTTCTTCGAGTCCTCCAAGACAAAGTCAGCAAAACTTATATGAGGAGTTTTTCCTTCAACCTCAAAACCATAATCCGACAAGTTATTCTTTTTTAAAAATTTCCATATATTTAGAAACTCTTGTTCAAGAAACTCATTAAAGCAGCCAATTAGTGCGTACTCCATTATACCCCTCCTAGTAGTTGACCTTCTCTTTATGAGATAATATCACTAATTGATAAAAAGAAAAAGGTAACTGATTTTAGTTACCTTTAAAATTATCGTAATTTTGAAACTACTTTTGATAAAACATCTTTTGCATCTCCAACGATGGAAACATCCGCAATATCAAATATAGGTGCATTTTCATCTTTATTGATTGCGATTATCATTTCTGATTTATCCATCCCAGCAGTATGTTGTACCGCACCAGAGATCCCACATGCTAAATAAATTGTTGGACGAACTGTTTTTCCAGTTTGACCTACTTGGATTTTTTTAGGTGCGCAACCTTCATCAACAAGTGCTCTAGATACTGCCATCTCACCGTGTAAGACTTTAGCGGTATCTTTTAGTACATCTAAATCTTTTGAAACACCTCTACCACCAGATACAATAATCCTAGCTTTTGTGATATCAATTTGATCCTGTACTTTTTCTATTTTCCTAACATAAGTAATATCTGTATTTGGTCTTAGATTATACTCAAAACAAACTACCTCTCCAGTTCTATCATAGTCTGGTGTGTTTTTTGTAAATACGTTCCCTCTAATGGTTGCCATTTGAGGTCGATGGTTTGGGCAAACAATTGTAGCGTATAAATTCCCCCCAAATGCAGGTCTAGTAATCCAAAGTTCTTTTGAAGTTTCATCTTCTGTATTAAATTCAATACTAGTAGCATCCGCTGTTAATCCAGTTAATAACTTAGCACTTATTCTCGGTGCTAAATCTCTACCAATTACACTTCCTCCGATCAACAGAGCTTCCGGGGAATATGACTTTACGATTGCTGATACAACTTCCGCATAGTTACTACTATTAAATAATTCCAAAGCATCGTTTTCATAATATACTACTTTGTCAGCACCATAATGAATACACTCTTCAATCAAATTGTGCACGGTTTTGCCAATCAAAATAGCAACAACATTAATATCAAATGCAAGTCTCGATTGTTTTAGTTCTTGTGCTTTCGCTAAGATTTCTAAAGAAACATCTTTAATATGAACATCATGTTCAATATATACATAAATATCATTATTCATAATCTACCTCTATAAGTGTGGATGCAGTGCGTTAATAATTGTTTCCGCTGCTTCATCATCATTTAGTTTTAGTTTTGGAGATTTTTGTACTATTGGTTTCGTAAAAGTTTTTTTCACCCTAGTTGGTGATCCTTTTAATCCAATAACTTCTAATGGAACCTCTAAATCAACATTTGTAAAAACTTCAATACTTTTATCAAATGAATCCCATACATCTTCTACATTCATATATCTTGGTGTATTTGCTTCTTGTAACATTGTTAATAAACAAGGTAACTTACAATCAATCATATAGTTTTCTTCTTCTAACTGTTTTGTTACAACAATCGAATCTAGTTTTAACTCGTCAATGGATTCCACGTATGTAACTTGAGGAACATTTAAAAATTCTGCAACTTGCGGTCCAACTTGAGCTGTATCTCCATCGATGGCTTGTCTACCAGCTAAGATTAAATCATAATCAAATCGTTTAATCGCACTTGCCAATATTGTTGATGTCGCTAAGGTATCACTACCACTAAATACTCTGTCGGATACCAATACACAGTGGTCAACACCTAACCCATATACATCACGTAACATTCCTTCTGCACTTTTCGGTCCCATTGAAATTACAGTTACATGCCCATTTGTTTTTTCTTTTAAACGTAATGCTTCTTCAATTCCAGCTAAATCATCTGGATTAATGATTGACGCAACACCAGCTCTAATCAGAGTACCTGTTTCTTTGTCAATTTTGATTTCTGTAGTGTTCGGTACTTGTTTTACCAATACTATAATTTTCATATACTCACCTACTTCAGTACATAAGAACTAATTACTATTCTTTGTACTTCACTAGTTCCTTCGTAAATTTCTGTAATTTTTGCATCTCTCATCATACGTTCAATTGGATATTCTCTTGTATAACCATATCCTCCAAATAATTGAACACATTTTGTTGTTACGTCCATAGCAGTTTCTGCAGCGAACAGCTTTGCCATAGCACTTTCTTTACCATATGGTTTACCGTCTTGTTTTAACATCGCAGCTCGCATAACCAGTAATGCAGCAGCGTCCACTTTAGTTTGTAAATCCGCTAATGTAAACTGTGTGTTTTGAAATTTTGAAATACTTCTTCCAAACTGCTTTCTCTCTTTAACATATTTAACCGTTTCATCAATCGCTCCTTGAGCAATACCTAGAGCCTGTGCAGCGATCCCAATACGACCACCATCTAATGTACTCAAAGCAACACCAAACCCTTTATTCAACTTACCTAGTAAGTTTTCCTTTGGTACATGAACTTTGTCAAAATGTAACTCACAAGTTGAACTACCCTTGATTCCTAGTTTTAATTCTTTTTTACCAATTGAAAATCCTGGCATCGTATCTTCTAAAATAAAGGCACTTATACCTTTTGTGCCTAACTCAGGTTTTGTTAAGGCAAATATTATATAAACACTTGCGTATCCAGCATTCGTGATGAAAATTTTTGATCCAGTTATTTCAAAATAATCACCTTTATCTACTGCCACGGTCTTCTGACTTCCAGCGTCCGTACCTGCATCTGGTTCTGTTAAGGCAAAAGCTCCTAAATACTCACCTGTCGACAATTTTGTTAAATATTTTTCTTTTTGTGCATCGGTACCGAATCTCGAAATTGGATCAATACATAAACTATTATGTGCACTTAATACAACACCGGTTGTTGCACAGTGTTTACTTAACTCATACACCGCTAAGATGTAACTGACATAATCAGCACCCGCTCCGTTAAATTCTTTTGGCACATTAATTCCAAACATTTTTAACTGTTTCATCTTTTCAACAGTCTCGCTCGGAAACATTTCTTCTTCGTCAATTTTAGCTGCTAATGGCTTTACTTCATTGAAAGAAAAGTCTCTAAATAACTTCTGAAGTTGACATTGTTTTTCGGTTAATAAAAACTCCATAGATACCCCCTTATTTACTTAATTTTCGAATCGTTTTTCTACCGCCTATGTTATAACATTTTTACTACTTCTAATCACTATTTTTAGTAACTATTTTTAATAAAAACGTTTCCAAAATCGTTATTATTTTCACGGTGTAAAATATACTGTATTCTCTGTTCGTTTTGGTGCACAAAAGCGTCGTTTTAAGCCAATATTCTACATAAAAAAACTCAAGCAATTTTAGCTTGAGTTCTTCCTAATTTTAACGTACTGCAGTCCATGTAATACCGTACCCTTCATCCCCTAAATGATAACTGAATACAGGACCGATATATTTCGTATGTGTAATGTCAATATTTTCAACATCTTTTAAGCCTTCTTTGATTTGTTTCGCAAATTCGTCTTGTTTTAAGTCAATCACTCTTAAATAAAGTTTTGAATACTTAGAAGCATGTTCTTTTATCTCTTTAATAATGAAATTATTAACGATTTTTTTATGTGTTCTAGATTTTCTTGTTACCTCCAATTTACCATCAACCATCTCGATAACAGGCTTAATACCTACAATATTCGCTAATGCAGCAGATACCTTCGAGATTCTACCACCACGTACAACATGGTCTAGTGTAGTTAATGTAAATAACACTTCCGCATTTTCAGAAAGTTCCTGGGCTAATAATATAACTTCTCCAACTGACCTTCCTTCTTTAATGGCCTCCACTACTTGTAACACTATGTTTTCATTTCCGTAGGCACAAACCATTGTATCGAATACATGGATATTTTCTCTACCAACCATTTCCTTCGCAATCATAGCTGATTGGTACGTTCCACTTAACCCTTGAGATAATGGGAATACTAGGATCGCTTCGTTTGGATATTTATTAAACATCTCTTCAAATACTGCAGGAGCCACCGCAGAAGTTGAGACTTTATTTCCTTCGTTTAAATGTTTAAACACAAATTCATTATCCACAGAAATCTCTTCATACGATTCACCATTTACTACTACATGTAAACTGGCTACCTCTATATCATTTTCTTTTATAAACGCATCATCTAAATAACACGTACTATCAATTATTACCTTCATTTCGTCACCTCGCTAAAAGTGTAACATAATAAAATTCTGAATTTATGAAAATCTTGTGACGTTTGAGTAACAATTTCCTCACATTGTCTACTTTAACTCTTTTTGCATTAAATGTAAGTCATAATATTCACCATCCAGATGAATACTTCTTTTTTCTGTTCCGTATATTTCAAAACCTAAAGACTTATATAAAGATATGGCAGGTTCATTTTCAGTAACAACACTCAAGCGAACAAATTCTAAGCCATTTTGCTGGCAGTCATTAATAATTCTTTGAATAATCTGTCTCGCTATCCCTTGACCTCTTGTTTCAGGTTTTACATAGATACTACTGATTCCGGCAAAGTGTTTCATCTTCTTTCTTGGGTTTCGAACACAGACAGCTATACCTACAATATCATTTCCATCAAATACACCATAACTGTCAACGTATTTGTTTTCTATTCTTTTCATCCACATTGACTCTTCAAACGCTGCCTCTTCTTTCGGATCTGAGCCAAAGTTCTCTGGATGGTTTTTTAACAACTCTAAACGAATTTGTTTATAGGAGTTTAAATCATTAATTGTTAATCTTCTTATATTCATAATACTTATCCTCAATCTCTTGATCTTTTAAAAAGCCTTCTGAAGCCGTTCTAAACTGCACTTTGTGAGATGCATGAATAACTGCTTTTGTTATCGCTGTTTTTGCATTTTCACTTTTGTAATAGTAATGTATAAACGTAGAAAACAGTGTATCTCCTGCACCAACTGTATTTACAACTTCCACCTTCGGTGGTTTTACTTGATAAAACTCCTCATCCGAGTAGATTAAACAACCATCTTTTCCCAAACCTACTCCTATCACTTCAAACTTATACTTGTTGTATAAATCTACAACAACTTGTTTTACATCTCCTTCAAAGTGGTCACTCGAAAAGAAGATTACATCCGAATGTTCCAAAAATGGTTTTCCGTACTCATTTGTTAGGTTATTCATCGTTTGCATGTCTGTTGCGATCGGAATTCCTTTATTTTTTATAATTGGTAATATATCAATAGAAAAGCCGGCTAATGTAAACACAGCTACATCATAGTCTCCTAAATCTTGATACACACTAGGATTCATTTTGTATAAATAATCCATTCGTCCTTCTCTTAAAATCATACGGTTTCCGTCTTCGTCATATAAAATCACTGAGATCAAAGATTCTTTATCTTTAATCTCATACAACACTTTTGCGCCGACGTTCATTATTTTTTCCTTTATGATATCGGCGTAAGAATCATTACCAATTCCAGTCAAAAACGTTATTTCATCTCCTAGTTTTGCTAAAATCTTTAATGCACTATACCCCACACCTGCAATATCTGTCGCAACTAAATCGTCCATTAAATGGACTGTTTTATATTCTAACGGGAATTTTTCAATTGGTATTGTTACTTGAATACCTGCTGTTCCTATTACTAGTACGTTCATCAAACCACCCTCTTGTTTTATTATCTATATTGTAAAAAGAAAAGGCATTTTAGTCTAGTGACTCTAATACCTTTTGAATTCTTTTTAACGCTTCTTCTAATCTAGATGTAGGAGTAGCTGCCATCATACGAATAAAGCCTTCTCCTGATTCACCAAACGCCAAACCACTTTCCATTAAGATTTTACCATCCGCCATTCTTTCTGTTAATTCTTTTATACCGATATTATACGCAGAAAAATCTAACCATACTAAATAGGATCCTTTTGGAATTCTAAATTTTACTTGTGGCATATTATCTTTTAGGAAAGAATCAATAAACGCCATATTAGAGTCAATTACTTGGTTCACCTCTTCTAACCACGTTCTCGCTTCATTGTAGGCAGCAATTACTACTTCTAATGTAATTGGAGACACACCTAGCATACCAGTATATTTCGTAAATCTTTTTCGTAACTTCTTATCTTGTATGATTAAGTTCGTAATATGCATCCCAGTTATATTAAAAGCTTTTCCTAATCCAAAAGCAGTAATTAAGTTATTATAAGAATGTTTTGCTGTAGAATGAAACTCTACTCCTTCACGAATAATCTCAGCGTGAACTTCGTCGGCAAATACGATCACATTATTCTCATTACAAATATCAAGTAGTCTTTTAATCTCAGCTTGAGTCCAAACATTTCCAACAGGGTTGTGTGGATTACATAGAATAAACATCTTTACTTCATCTTTTTTAGTTAACTCCTCAAACCCCTCAAAATCAATCGAATATCCTTCTTCATCCAAAAATAACTCGTTGTTGACTACAACCCTTTTTGTACCTTCTACTTGCATCCTAAACTGTCCATACACTGGTTCTTGGATGATGATATGATCTCCTTCATCAGTAAATGTTCTGATTACATTCTTTAAAGCATGCAGAGTTCCAGGACTTGGCAGAATCCATTCCTTTTTAACTTCAACAGAATGTTTATACTCTAGCCAATCTATAACACTTTCATAATATTCCTCTGTTACACCAGTGTACCCTAACACACCTTTTTGTACTCTTTTTATAATTGCCTCTTGAATCTCTGGAGCCATTCTAAAATCCATCTCAGAAACCCATAAAGAAATAGAATCCTCATAATAATTTAATCCAAAAAACTTCTTTATCATTTTTGCGTGATTTTTAACACTCCCCACACTGTTATAATCCGCAATCTGTTTAAAACAATATCTCATAATTAACCTCCATCATCAAATATATTGTAACATAATCCTCTTAGTTAAATCGCCTCATTCATTTTCACACAATGCAACTTATTTTCCTATTAATGCAAGATACCGAAAAATCATATACAAACTTATTCTTAATTGAAATACTAGTTTCAGAAAATAGGGAGGATATTATGAGAACAATCAAACACGGATTAAAAAGCATTATCAGAAGACCAATAAAGACAACAATGTTGTTCCTAATATTTTTGGTCGTATTCAATCTAGTATTTACAGGAGTCATTACTCAAAACTCCATTACTAGTTCAAAAAATTATATTAGAAATCAAATCGGTGGAGTTGTAGAATATCAACTAGACTACACCAAATTTTATCAGGACATGCAGAACGGCACATTGCCTGAAGGTACAGAAATGCCACCGATATCATTAGAACAAGTTCAAGCAATTGGTGACAACGAATATGTGTTAAAAACATACTTCACAAACAGCATTTGGGTAAACGCTGAAATTGAATCAGTAGCTAATGAAGATGGTGGTGGTCCTATCTTTGAAAGGTCAGACCTTAGTGCGGCTAAAAGTTCAATCTTACCAATGGGATATTTCACAATTACTGGAATCAATCAGCCTGACTCAGTAGGAATGAACATTGGTAAAGAAACTCTAATTGATGGAGATTTATTCACACAAGATCATCTCAACTACGGTGAACATGTAATCTTTATCAGTGAAGATTTAGCTACATTAAACAACTTAGTGGTCGGTGACCCTGTTGCATTTACAAAATCTAGTTGGACATCTGAAGGTGAAGTTACAGAAGACTTTACGTTCATTGTTCAAGGAATTTATCAAACTACAGATTCAAATAAAAACAAAGTGTATGCACCATTCAGTACTGTAGACGCTTTAGAAGAAAAATGGGCCGACTATTTTACTGGGACTGCATTCTTCTTAGTAGAAGATCCACTTAACATAGATGCATTTAAATCAGATGTACAAGACAGTATGCCAGATTATCATAAATTATATAGTAATGATGCTGAATATGAACAATTGACTGCTCCATTAGATTTAGTAAGTTTAATTAGCAACTTATTAACATGGGTAGTATTAGCAGCTGGTATTCTAATTATCGCTTCGATTGTTACAATTTTTGTTAGAGACCGTAAATTCGAAATTGGACTTCTTTTATCAAGTGGAGAAGGTAAAGTAAAAATTGTTACACAGTTTGTATTTGAAATAGCTTTAATCGCTGTAATTACATTTGGTGTTTCAACATTAACAAGTTCTATAATCTCAGGAGAAGTAAGCACTTGGATCGCTGAAACACAATTAATCTCAGAAAAGCCAGATGATATTTGGATTGGTGGGTGGACTAATCCACTGTATGGTGATATCAACATGGAAGATGTTCAGGAACAATTTAATGCAGCAATTGATGCATCAACATTATTAAATATGTTCTTAATCAACATCGGATTAATCATCTTCAGTTCATTGGTTCCGTTAACAGCAATCATGAGCTTTAAACCGAGAAAAATTCTACAAGACTAGGAGGGAATTATGAGTTTATTCAACATTAACAATATAAATTATGGTTACCAAGACGGTAGCAAAAAACGTATGATCTTAAAAAATTTATCCTACGAATTTGAACAAGGTAAGTTTTATACTATCCTAGGTCCTTCAGGTAGTGGTAAATCAACTCTACTAGCATTAGCATGTGCATTAGATAATCCAGAATCAGGAACGATTCAATACAAAGGTACTGACATCAAAAAAATAGGATATACCAAATTTAGAAGAAATAACATTTCTATTATCTTCCAAAAATATAACCTTATTGACTTCTTAACAGGAGTTGAAAACGTTGAGTCAGATATGATGATTCAAGGTAAAAAGATCAAAAACAAAAAGGCAATCGCCTACAAAGTACTAGATTCAGTAGGAATTGTAAAAAGTAAAGCCGATAGAAAAGTAACAAACCTTTCAGGTGGAGAACAACAAAGAGTCGCAATCGCTAGAGCGTTAATAAAAGACACGGACCTAATCTTAGGGGACGAACCAACTGGTGCGTTAGATACTTCAACCGAAAGAGAAGTTGTATCTTTATTTAAATCATTAGCTAAAGATTTCAACAAAACAATCATTTTAGTGACACACTCTGATGATGTGGCAAACATGAGTGATATCAAACTTAAATTAGAAGATGGGAAATTAGTAGAATAATGGGATATTTAGATTCATTAGAAGACGATAAATTAGAGAGTTATCAAAAAGAGGAATTCGTCAAGGTAAAAGATAACCGTATAAAAATAGCATCAATTGGTGGTGGTGTATTAGGTATCATAATCATTACTGTATTCATTGTACTGTCCTTTTTGAACAACGTTGTTGTTCCAGACATGAGTGAATGGACAATGACTGAAGTTCAAGTATGGACAACAGAAAACAAAATCAAGGTCATCCCTGCGGATGAATATGATTTATCAGACTCAGATACTGTAATCTTTCAATCAATCACAGCAGGTGAAACAATCGACAAGGGTGATACCATTCAGATTACATTCAGTAAGGGACCAAATCCAAATGAAATAATTGAGTTTCCAAAGTTGTCCAAAATGATGGAAGATGAAATCAAAGAATGGGTTAAAACAAACAAGTTAACCGGTATTACATTTAAATATGAATACTCAGCAGCATTTGATAAAGATGAAGTCATTAAGTACAACCTTGTTGATGGTTCTGAATCAGAATTTAAACGTAAAAACAGAGTTCAGATAACAATTTCCAAAGGGGAAGAGCAAGTTTCTGACCTTATAGAAGTTCCGAAACTAATCGACCTATTAGAATCACAAGCAGCAAAATGGGCAAGTGACAATGGGATTGAGTTAATCGTTGAATATACAAACGATAACTATGTTGCTAAAGGTAAAGTTATCACTCAAAGTATTAGTCAAGGGTATGAAGTGCGTAGAGGAGACTCTGTCACTGTTACCATCTCTTTAGGTAAAATCATCGCTGTACCTGATTTTGAATTTTATACAAAAGCAGATGCTGAATCATGGGCTCAAGCACATGGTATTACTATCAGAATTGAGGAAGTATATGATGCATCTATTGCGAAAGGACATTTAGTTAGCCAATCCATTGAAGCAGGAGAAGGTATCGGTGAAAACGAGGAAATTGTAATCTCTTATTCGCTAGGAACTATTGATATCTATTCCTATGTTGGTAGAAGTATATTAGACTTCAAATCATTCATAGAAGATGAAAATGTAAGAGGAGCTAGATTAACATATGAAATCACATATGAATCAAGTCAATCTGTGCCAAACGGTTCTATCATTTCTCATGAATATCAACACACAGATATCGAACCAGGCACTATAATCAAGGTAGTTGTTTCAAACGGGCACACGATCATTGTTCCAGACTTTAGAGATTTAACTGTAGAACAATCAAAAGAATGGGCAAGCGAAAATGGTGTAATACTAACAATCAAATATGAGTATGCATCGAACATCCAAAAAGGATATGCCAAAAGACAATCAATCGAACGTAAAACAGAAATTCAAGGTAGTGAGGAAATCATTGTTTACTTCTCTTTAGGACTAGTTAACATCGATTCATTCGAAGGCATGACTATTGTTCAAATGAGAAACGCAATTGATGATTTAAATAGAGAAGGAGCAAATATTAAGTTACAAGAAGAATTTGCATTCAGTACAAAACCATATGGTACAATCATCTCACACGAGAGAGAATATGATGAAGTAATACCAGGTACAGCTATTGGCGTTATTGTTTCAAAAGGTGAAGCAGTTATCGTACCAGACTTTGTGAATGACACAAACCTAGACACATTTGAAGAAGCATTAGCGTATTGTAATGCAAATGGCTTAAACTGTACATGGAAATTTGATGAAGGTGGCGTAATGAATGAAGTAGCTAGCCAATCGGTTCAAGCTTATACAGCCATCGGAAAAAGAGAAGAAATTGAAATTCATATTTACTTAGGATAAAACAAAAGAGAACTCAAGTTCTCTTTTTATCTTCCAGTATTTCCAAAAAGTAATTTGGATTTTCTTTTTTCAGCTAAACTAAACATTTTTTCAATTTTAATCTCACCATGTTTCGTTTGAATAGTTCCATTCAGACTACCAAAACCTAGTGTGTAATCTATTGAAATTGGAAACCATTTTTTTAATGTGTGCTTTGCTTTTAAAGAAAATTTTAAATCTATCTTTTGATTCTCATCCATAATATGCCAAACATCACCTTCACGAACAAATGTTGCCAAAGGTAACGAATGAAAAGTACCATCTAACCAATATCCATTTTCATCAACTGCAGTAGTTAGGTTTTTATAAAAGCCAGTAATATTTAAACCAAACCTCTTCACTTCACCGTTAATAGTAAGATCTCCCATACATGTTACCCAGTCATATCCAGAACTGAGTGGGTAAAATCCCCTGTGATCGTCCAAGATTGTAATGTTTTTGTCACTTAATTCATGTAAGGTTCCTTTAAATTCAATAACCCCATTTGGAATCAATAAATCTTTTTCAGTATATAAGTATTTATTTTTTGCCATTTGAATAGAAATAACTGATGGCTCAGCGACTCTTGTAAAATCAAGATCAAACTGCAACTCCTTAGAATACCCCGTCAAAGCTAATTTACCTTTTTCTAGATTATTAGTAATTTTAACAAACGAATCTTCTGACTTTCGAATTGACTCACTTCCGTTTTGTAAAAACGAGGCCACGTTCGCTATAGACTTCACATACGAAGTTTCTGAAAAGTCATACAGTTTTTCTTCTTTTATATCATATGTTAACAATAGTGTTTTATTCATTGGACCAAACTTAAATACAGCTGCGATTAAAAACAAATCATCTGCTAGCACTTCTACCGCTTGCCACTCTGTTAGTTTCATTTTGTTATTAAGTCTTTTAAACAAACCACCTTGGAACCTATCAAAGTTAAACTGTTTAAATGACTCCTTAAAACATCCAGTTAAAAATATTCCTCTTTCATCTACTAATGACTCCGGTGTTTTTATAGTTCTCTTACTCATCGTAAGAACCTCCTAATAATGTTATCTTTTTCTTTTGAGAATGGGGCATATCTTACAGGTAAGTCTATCCTCGGATGTTTTTTTAATACACTCTTATAATGAGAAAACGTCGCAAAGCTTGAAGATCCATGGTATGAACCCATTCCACTTTGACCTACACCACCAAATGGTAAGTGGTCATTTGCGATATGAACGATTGTATCATTTACACAACCCCCGCCAAATTGACATTCATTTAATACTCTTTCTTCATTTTTAGCGTTTGTAGTAAACAAGTATAACGCTAAAGGAGAACTATTTTGATTAATATGAAGAATAACTTCATCTATTCTATTAAATGTAATCACAGGTAAAATCGGACCAAAGATTTCCTCTTTCATAATAGGAGAGGTCATATCTTCTACCTCTACAACAGTAGGTTCAATTTTTTTGTTTTCTGAATTAAACTTCCCACCATGTAATATCTTTTCTTCTTTATATAGACTTATTAATCGTTCAAAATGTCGCTCACTAATAATCGAGCCAAATTGATTATTTGTCAAAGGTTCATCATAAAAACGAGTTACATATTGTTTATATTTATCTAAAAATTTTTCTTTTACATTTTCGTGAATAAACAAGTAATCAGGAGCAATACACGTTTGTCCACTATTTACGTGTTTACCAAATGCAATCCTTTTGGCTGCCATATCAATATTCGCTGATTCATCTACAATTGTAGGGCTTTTTCCTCCTAATTCCAAACTAATTGGTGTTAAATGTTTACTTGCTTTTTCCATAACTATTTTTCCGACAGCTGTACTACCGGTAAAGAAAATGTAATCAAACTTCTCATCTAACAATGCCTGATTAGTTTCAACTCCACCGTTCACTACTCTTATATAATCACTATCAAACGTGTCCTCAATTAATTCTGCTAATACTTTTGAAGTATGGACACTATACTCACTGGGTTTAATAATCACAGCATTACCTGCAGCTATCGCACCTATTAATGGTGTTAACGATAAGTTTACCGGATAGTTCCAAGGACTAATAATTAACACAACCCCATATGGTGACGGTTGGATAAAACTATTTGATGGAAAATCAGACAACGAGGTTTTAACCCTTCTTCTCTTCATATGCTTTTTTAATTTTCGTTCGTGATAACGTAACTCTTTTAACACTATCCCGATTTCAGTCATGTAGCTTTCAGATTTACTTTTGCTTAAATCCTTTTGCAACGCCTCATGTAATTCATCTTCATATTTTAGGATTCCTTCTCTCAATCTTCTTAACGCATTTAAACGAAAGCCATAGGAAAGTGTTTTTTTACTTAAAAAAAATTCTCGCTGTTTTTCAACATATTGTGTCATTCTATTACCTCTTCTAATAAGTATTGATCTTGTTTTTTTGAAAGTGTTAATAATGCTATAAGTGCACCTATAAGACAAATCAACATGTCCTGTTGAGCATCCCAATAATCTCCTTGCATCGCTTCAGCTAAAACATCAGTTTTACCATTAAAGTCCGCAAATATGAATTCTAGTAATTCCCACGCACCACTAATACCCAGAGAGAACATCACTAATGTTAAAAAGAAAAACTTTCCTCTTTTCATATGGTCTCCTTTTAAGTAGATTTCCCTCATTAACATGACGGGAGTCACACCTTGGAAAAAATGCCCTAAACGATCAAAATAGTTTCTTGATAGATTAAATGTGTCTTGTAACAAGTTAAATGGACCAAAGTTTTCATATGTATATTTAGCGGCTAATAAAATAATCACATTATGGATAAATACTAAAATAATTGATAAATCTGAAAAGTGTACTTTCCTATCTACAATGATAAATCCACTTAAATAAAGTACTGCAACCATGAAGTTTGCAAACCACATATATCTGTCGTGTGGATTAATTATGGACCATATCAACATAACAAATAATATTGTAAACAACACTTGTCTAAGTCTATTACTAAGTAATCCTTTAAAAATATCCATCTTTTACCCTCCCAATTAGGCCAAGTCTAGAACTAACTCGTTTTCTTGAAAATAATTTATAGTATCTTCATAACCCCATCTAAATAATTTTTCTGAGTGTGTAGCCGAAAAATCTAACATACTTCCTAAATATTTTTTACTCTGAATTTTATGTAGTGTAATGCCTTCTGCCTTTTTATTTAATTCATATGAAGTGTTCATCATCGAAATATTGATTAAGATGACTTCGTTACACCCTGCATCAATCAATGGTTTGATTGGAGCGTTATCCACAACTCCACCATCAAAATATTGTTTTCCTTCAAATACGACTGGTGAAAACACAACCGGAATAGAACAGGAAGCTTTCACTGCTTCTCGTAACATCTCTGGTTCTAAATCCTTCAAGTTTAAATAGACTGCTTTTGATTCATTTTTAACATAGTGATTAAATGAAGAACGAATCAACTCCTTTATTCCTCCTTTGTGTTCACCACTTTCTGTTACTGTGATATATATATCTTTATCTTTTATTTTTTCATAATTTACGCCTGTAACAAGTACATCCGTTAATGGTTCTATAGAATAAATTCCTGAGTTAATCGATTTTAGTTTTTCATCTTTTAGTGTATCCATTATATTTTTCATCTTTAAGGGATTCTCTTCAAAACTAAACCAAAAGTCCTTCGCCACTTCAACAGAATTAGAACCAACTACAGCGGCATTCACCGAACCTATAGATGTTCCGGCCATTACTTCAATTGAATCATATATTCCTAATTCCTTTAATGCTGTTAGGGCTCCGATTTGGTATGCTCCTTTAGCTCCTCCACCTGATAAACACAAACCTAATTTTTTCACATGACTTCCCCCATATACTTTCCAATATATCTGCTGATTTCTTTCGCTGTCTCTTTCATACCTTGTTTCATCCATTCTAATATTACTGCTAAAAATGCACCCTCTAAAAACTTCACCTTGTATGGCTCAGTTACATCGATATTAAATGCCTCCATAATCAATCTTGAAATCTCTTTATTAAAATCCTTCGTGATTAGATAATCTAAATTATTATCAATCAGTGTGTTAAAGAAACTTGATGACTCTCTAAACACTTCAATTAATAACTCTGTTGCCTTATATGGGTCCGCTATACCTTTACCAGCGATACGACTCATAGCCTTATCATATATTTCCTGTCTTTTATAAAATAAAATATCTTCTTTTGAATCAAAGTTTCTGTAAAATGTTGGCCTAGCAACGTCTGCTTCAGTTGTAATATCAGAAATCGTAATTAAGTCATATGGTTTAATGTCCATTAACTCTACCAATGCTTCTGTTATCCAGTTCATACTTCTTTTCACTTGCTTGTTCATACATAGCACCCCACTTGATATCTATCTACTGTTATGATAACACCAACTTGTAACAAACGCAACAAATGTAACACTTGTAACATTTTAGAAAGGTACACTATGAACTTCTCAGACAAGATGTCAATAATTGTACGTTTGACCTTCTCTTGTTAGTCCTAATAACTCCTAGAGAATAACCAACTTCCAGAACATATGCAAGGATGATTACAGCGATTAAAAAGATAAAAAAAATTCTCTTGTAACAAATTTTCTGCGATTCATTGTAACACTGGTCATATATGAAGAATGGTTATAAATCTTTTCTTTTTAAAAGAAAAGAACTAACCTTTATCGATTAGTTCTTCAGTTATTTCACTTTCATCTATGTCACTTTGAATGGGGTCTACTATCAAAATTGAAATCATCTGATATTTTTTAATTCTTTTAGTTGCCAACCACCACATAAACATCATATACGGAATAAACAATACTAAATACCAATTATTTGCCATTAGTATAAAGTTGTATGATCCATGTAATAAAATTGGAATTAATACCGATAAAACCAAATAATATTTTCTACCAACGAACTTATACATGGATAAATAATAACCCATCATAACACCGAATAGCATATGCGCTGGTACTGCTGTAACAGCTCTCATAATACCATTATTAAATCCATTTCCATAAACATACATTATGTTTTCAACAACTGCAAACCCCATGGAAACAAACACTGCATACACAATACCATCCAGTGGTTCATCATACTCCACACTCCCAAAAGCAAATATCATCACTATTAGCCATTTAAATGTTTCCTCAGAAAACCCAGCAACAACAAACGCATCATACATTGCAGCTAAATCACCTGAATATACATTCATTCTAGACAACCATATTTCGACTAGAATAATGGGTATCACACTGATCATACCAAAGACCATCAAGCGGATTAACAATTTCATTGGCTCTGCATGGAAACGATCCGCTCTTCTAATAAATACCAATAATACAAGTACTGGTACAACACTTATAAATAATAACATTATATGTATACAATTATTCTACTAATATTGTTTCTCCTTTTTCGAATCTCATCATGTAGTGTTCTCTAACGGAATCTCCATACTCATTTATACTATAAGCACCAGATATTCCATCAAATGTTGATATAGCTATAATGGCAGCTTTTACTTCATCATTTTCAAATGATTCTGCTCTCTCTATTGCTTCTTTCAACATATAGAGACAGTCATAACTATTCGCTGCTACCATGTCCAATTTTTGACCATATGTTAACTCGAACGCTTCTTTCACTCGAACAAAATCAGCGTCATCATTTCTTTCCACATAGCTAAAATAACTATAGATGTTCTCGGTATCCACAGTATCAATTCTATCTAATATCCCTGTTGCTGCCCAAGAACCTAAATGAACATTTATATCTAAATCATTTGTTTTAACAAAGTTCACAAACCCACCTGCATCTACATGAGAACTTGTAATAATCAGTGTATCATATTCGCCACTAATTAGTTCTGATTCAATTGCATCGATATCAAGATCATTATCACTCTCAAATGCTAAAGTTTTAAAGCTTGAATAACCATTTTGTGCAAAGTGTTCTTCTATTCCTATAACATGATAATGTGTCAAAACGTAATTATCTAAATTATAGACCAACAACACATTTTCAGCTCGCTGTTTTAAAACACCTGCTGCCATTGAATACCCTTCGTAAAGAGTAGTCGAAATATTTCGAATGAAATTGTCATCCAATCCAGTTAAAGAATCTGTACCAACTGAAGGACTTACTAATAACAAGTCTTTAGCGTTGGCGTTCTCCACAGTCTCAATAGCCACAATACTAATAGAGTGTCCTATAATAATGTCCACACCCATTTCAAGAAGCTCATTATCCACTTTTACAGCTTTGTCTGGATCGCCTTCATCATCTTTAATAATCAATTCAACAAATCTTCCATTAATCCCACCAGCTGCATTGATTTCATCAACAGCTAACTGAGCACCATACAGTTCTGAAACACCAATAACGGAATATTTCCCAGTCAAGGTACCAACAAATCCAATTTTATAAGTTTCCTCTTTTGTACATCCAGAACCCATTATTAAAAGTAATACAAGAAGCACTATTTTAAACACTCTATTCATCGTCTTCCTCCATCTCTTTTTTCACCTGTTGTATTAAAGCTGCATCACCCATTGGTTTATAAAATAAAAACCCTTGAACATAATCACAGCCAAACTCATTAAACACCGATAACGTAGCTTCATCTTCTATTCCTTCAACGATTGTTCTAAGTCCCATTCGTTTCGATAAATCTACAATCGTGCTTACCAATAGTCTACTTTCTACACTTGTCAATAATGAAGATAAGAAGTTTCTAGAAATCTTTAATGTATCAATTTCCAATCTGGATAAGTACGTTAATGAACTATATGCATCTCCAAAATCATCTTCACTAAACTTCACACCAACACCCCTTAAATATTTCATCTTCTGATTAATCGATTCAAAGTCCTCTATAAACACTGATTCAGTAATTTCTAACTCTAACAACCTTGCAGGATGTTGATACTTTTGTAAAACTTCTTCTACCTTATCCACAAAATCCTCTCGCATAATTGTTTCTACACTGATATTAACACTTACAACCAACTCTGCTCCAAATTCATCAATCAAATATTTATTTACTTTAACGGCATTACCCAATACCCTTTCATCCAGTAAATGGATTCTCGATGTTCTTTCTAATATTGGAATAAACTCCACAGGAGAAACTAATCCTAACTCAGCGTTATTCCATCTAGATAAACACTCAAACCCTCTTAATCTTTTAGATTTAATATCTACAATTGGTTGATACACAATCGTAAATTCATTATTCAAAAAAGCATTCGTTACCATAGTTTCTATTTTTGATAATCTTTCGTATTTTTCAGAATATTCACTCTGGTAATATCGAATTATTGCATCCCTACTTTTTCCTAACTCCCTCACAGCAATAGTCGACTTTTGTAAAAGATCAAAAAATTCACTACCATCTTCTGGATACTTTGACACCCCTACTTTTATAGAAAGTGAAAATCCACTTTTACCTAATTGAACAAAATTATTAATTTCTTCATTTAGTGCTTCTATTTTTTCTTCTAACTTTCCACCAAAACTACGTGGATGGAATGCCAGAAACTCATCTCCCTCGACACGGTATACAAAGTTAAAAGATCCTTTTAAGAAGTCTCCGATTAATTTAAGAACTTCATCTCCTACTTTATAACCATATGTGTCATTCACTACACTAAAACGATCAACGTCTATATATACAAAACTCCATTCACCTTTTTTGCTGATAACATCAAAGTCAACTTGTGCCTTTCGTTTTGTTTGTAAATCTGTAATATCATCATGAAAAGCCATGTACTCTAACTTTTTCTGAGATTCTAATAAGTTATTACTCATATAAGAAAAACTTCTTCTAAGTTCATTAAACTCTGTGTAACGAGTTTTTTTAAATTCTCCTCCAAACTTACCCTCTGAGATATCTCCAAACACTTTTAATAGTGTTTTTATCTCATTATCTATTGCATGCCCAAATATACCAAACAAAACAACATAGGCAATTACAATAAACAATACAGTTATAGAATAATAAGACACTGTTATTCTAGATGTAGATAATCCAGAAAATGTACTTTCATACACGACAATTTTCCAATCATTGATGTCCATTTCCTCTACTGAGTACATTGAACGTACCCCATCAATATCCATGATCCCCTCTTCTTCTAACACCATTAACTGATTAAAATCATCAAATCGTTTTTGGATTAAGTGGTGATTGTTTTTACTATCAAACAAAAGAATTCCATTTTTATCCAAAATCATGATTTCTTTTTCATCAAAGGAGATACTAAACTCTTCTCCATAACGAGCAAAAAACTCAATAGACATCCAACCTAATACACTACCTTCTTCACTGGTATACAAAATCTCTAACCCTAACTGATTAAGATCCTCATTATACTTCAAAGAACCAATCTTTAATTGATGTACGTCAGTTGCTTCAAAAACGAGTGAGTGATTCGACAAGTTGATTCCTACTCTGTTTCCACGGTCTACACTGGAATACTTGATAACATTGTTTCTATCCAATATTTCAATTTCCTCAATGAAGTCACTTTGAGCAATAACGGTCTCATAATACTCCTCATTAAGCACATCTTTTTCAAGGTTGTTGAGAGCAATCTCAACACCAATAATCGCATTAAACTGTTCTTCCATCTTTGCGGTCAAATAATCAGAAGCACTTGTTGCGATTTGACTATTTGATTCTTTAATCTCATTTTTTAGACGATCAACGATCATCGGAGAAAACACAGAAAAGAAAATCGCAGTCGAAACAAGCAATGTTAAAACCATTGCCACTATCGTTGATAACGTTAAAGGAACCTCTTTTTTCATCTTACATCTCCATTGTGGTAATTACTTTATTTCTACCAGAATTTTTAGCTTTATATAATGCCTCGTCCGCTTTTCTCAAAATCTCTGCTTCACTCAAATTAGGCTTGTAACTAGCTAGACCCATTGAAATCGTTAAAGATTTAATAACTTCAAATTCGTGTTTTGACACTACGTCGCTTAACATATTCGCTTTTTCTAATGCATTAATTAAAGAGGTTTCAGGAAGGATTATAATAAACTCTTCTCCACCATAACGAGCTAAACTATCATTTACTCTTAGTTCAGGACTAATTACATTACACAATTCTACTAATATATCGTCACCAGTTTGATGTCCAAATTGATCATTAACATTTTTAAAATAATCTAAATCAAACATAATTAAGCTAAACTCAGAATTATACCTCTTCGCTCTTTCATATTCTAAGTGAAACACTTTCTCAAATTTTCTTCTGTTGTAAATTCCTGTTAGTTGGTCCGTTTCACTTATCGTTTTCAAAAGTTCTCTTTTACTATCAATCATGTAGATTAACACACCTAAACCAACAGTAACAGTGAATAAAATAATAATATTGATAATTAATTCCTCTCGAATAGCTGAATACTCATCATTCGTGGTAATACTATAAAAATATCCAACTTCTTTATTCTGGATATTTGCAAGTGGTACAATAACTACTTCATACTTATCCTCGTTGTACTCTGTAATATAAAAATGAGTGTCGAAGTCTCCTTCAAAATCATCTACTTCTAACCTAGACAAAAGATCGTTAATTTGGTAAGTTTCTAGGTTATTTCTAGTAACTACATCATCTAAGACTTCAACATCATCATAAAAATTATCAGAGATTGTACTTGGAGTGTAATGTTCAAGTTGATCCTCCAATACTTTTTCATCTACTACATCCTTGCTCATCAACATTCCATAATCATAGGTTTCATACAACTTAGTTAGTCCGTTGATTACACTAGCAGCTGATATTGAAAACTCCACACTACCGATGTGTTTATTATTATATGATAACGGATACACAAATCTGAATCCATTATAAATCTTACTCTCTTCAAAACCGATTGAAACAGAATATGTTTCATTTGTTAACCACACGCTGTACCGCACATCAGTAAGATCATCACCAAATATATCCTGTTTGTGCATTCTTAAAAAACTGGTATTGTCTTTAAAATGAAAGTGAAGTTGTCTAAAATCATACTGAGTGATTAAATCATAATCCTCTTTAAGGTATTCCGCCAACTCCTCACGAAGAATTGCTCTTTCAGTATCAGAAGCATAATACGCTTCATAAACAGTCTTAAGTACATACTCCTCTTCTACTAATGTCGAGAACAAATACTCAGAGAACTTTTCATGACTGTCTAAAACTGAACTTACTTGGAAATCAAACTCTTCATAATTATTTTCTTTGTACTCATTCATTCTGGTCAAATAGATTTGATGAATGCTAAATAATACTCCTGAAAACAACATTAACATCAATAATAAAATAATACCTTGCCTTCTTTTCATACTATCCCAATACCTTTCTTAGCCTTACATTTTAGTATATCACAGTGATTATTTGTATTTAATTTATTTTAAAAAAATAGTTTTTACAACATACTTTCGGAAATACAAGCCTATACATTCTTCTTAAAACATTTACAATTTAAGTAAGGGGTGTTTATATGTTTGAATATGTCATTATGAAATACTATGTAAATGAAATAGACTCTTTAGAATCTGATTACGTCATCCGTAAAATCAATGTTTCAAAGAAGATTTTGTACCCTTTGTTTACAACATGTTTTGAAACGAGTGATGGCAAGTTTTATCATAGATTATCCGCTTCAGAAAAAGAAAAGTATTTTAATGAGCAACTAGGTTTTCCAAAAGTATTCTCACACCCTGCATCGCACCTAGTTTATTTTGACGGTCAACTAATCGGATTCGCACTATGCGTAGATTATCTAAAAAATAATATCCACATCTCTTGTATGTGTGTATTACCTGAATTTCAATCTAAAGGGATTGGTACACAGATGTTAAAACATATTGAATCTTGGTGTATTCAAAAGGGTGTTACATCAATTACTTTGGGTACTGAAAAAAATATGAATGCATTTCAACTTTATAAAAGCTTTGGTTTTTACATTACTGAAACCCATCACATAGACTAAAAAAGGACCATTTAGGTCCTTTTAACTTCTCTATTTTCTAAAAACATCGTTGAAATAAATCCAACGAACATTGCAAAATAATAAGCAATCAATCTCCACATCAATAATCCTAACAATAAGATGTGCTCTTTATCTTGTATAGTGCTTAACGCTCCTATTGTTGCGTATAATGTGTAAAACGCAAACTCCGCTCCTCCTGATGAACCTGGTAATGGGATAAATGTATAAAAGATATGAGCAAACGCTGCAAAACCTACAAAAGATATTATAGCATTTACATCAATTTGAACCCCCAATGCCTTAAATACCACATATGGTAATGTAAAAAATACAACCATCCCAAGAGCTCTGTAGATTACAGAGATAAATAATCTTAAATAATTTCCACTAAACTTATTCATCGCTCTTTGGAAGTCATCGATAAATTTTGTTGATGTTATTTCCCACTTCGGTGCCTTGTTCTTAAAGAATGGTAGTTTTTTCAACAAACCGAATATTACACCAAATACTATTTTTTTAAATTTTTTTGATACCGAAAACAGTATCAAAAACAGAAAAATTAAACTATTTGCTGAAAAACCTACTATAACGATTAAACTGAAATTACTAATACTAGCTGACAGATCAATCCACAACATTGATATTGAGAATATACTCAGTATAAAGATTACAAACTGATATACGATGAAGTTCATTGTAATAACTCCAGTAGATTCATCAAACGCTAGTCCTCTTTTTCCCAAATAGTATATTTGGAACGGTTGTCCACCTGCACTGAATGGAGTGATACCATTGTAAAAGTGTGCACAGGTTGCGATATGATACGCTTCTCTAAACGAGACCTTATTCGTGTAAATTTTTAAAACATTATACAAAGATGCAAAGTGCATCAATATATATAATAAAATAATACCGATGGCCATATAGAAGTAGTAATAATTCATGCTTCTTACAACCTCTAAAAACATTTCATATGTAATATTGCTTGAAACAAAGATAATTAAAACCGTAAAAATAATAAGAACTAAAACTGCATTACGAAGAAGCTTCTTGTTTTGCATTTTTTTCCTCTTGTCTTTTTAGTTTCTTTTCTTTAAATTCGACTACTCTTTTAAAACGATAAAAATTATATCTTTGAATTGTTAAATACATTATTTGCAAGCAAGTTCCAATAACATTTATGACTACTACAGGAATACTAATCCCTACTGTATATATCGGCGTATTAATAATAAGCAAAGACCACACAAGTGCAAAAATCGATAACACTGGTGGATATGCGTGTGCAAATAGTCCTTTTTCAAACTCCTCTAAATAAAAACGTAATGTTTCAATCGAAGAATCGTTTAAAGAAGATTTGTCATACACATTATCAGACCAATCCGACATCTGTGGTACTCTGTCTTTCCATTTTTTAATCTTTAATACTTTTTCTGAAAACTTAGGATTGTAGTGGTTCGGTACCGCCCAACCCATCCATTTTATTCTTGTCTCTCTTGAAATTTTGCGGTTTGTTCTCATAACTAACTGGATAATAATAAACCAAATAAGTAGTGATCCTGCTAGCTTTATCGCAAAGTCAATTAAAAATGTCTGCATATTACCTCCTACTTATATATGTCTTTATGATCTTTATGTCGAATTATCTTTTCATCAAACTCAAGGTCAGATCTACTTTTAATCGCTAATCCAGTAATGAACTTTTTACCAACTTTAAGTCTTGGTCCCTCTCCTGGATGTTCTGGCATGTTGTCATGCATATAGTTATACACATCTTGTGTAAACTGTTCTTTCGTACGATTTCCACACCACATCGGTTCCCCAATCTTCATTGTAATTGGTTTTCTTATGTATAACTCAAAATTCCCATTAAACATAATTGGTACAATAGGTACATCGTACTTTTTACTTAGTGCAAATGCTCCTTGGTAAAACGGGAACATTTTACTCTCCTCTTTCGAATAACGACCCTCTGGGAATACTATGATAGAATTTCCTTTTTTTAATAATGAAACCATACGTTTCATACTAGCTGTTCTAGATGTTGTATCATCTCGTTCTACACCCACAATAAAATCATCTGTTTTACCAGAAAGCCATTGTGCAAATTTACTTCCCATCAAATCTGAGGTTTCTGCAAGTAAATGTGTCATATTTTCATTTTCTAAATACGATAACACAACAAAAGGATCAATCCAATTATTATGATTTACCACATAAATAACTGATTGATTTACATCAAATTTTGTTGGATTTACAACCTTAATATTAAACAAAGAACGGAACATTCCTCGTATAATTCGGTTCATTAATCTGAAGTTTTTGTTTTGTTCCATATAATCACCCTAAACTATAACTTAACTATATTAGTTTACCACTACCTTGTAAAGTTTTTATAACAAATCTATAAATTTTTTAAGCTTTTTGATACAATAACATAAGAGTTATTTATAAAAAATATACAATTTTAATTAGTAATCACATTTTATATTTTACTATCTATTTCATTCATAGTATAGGGGTTTTATGATGAAAAAATTTATTAAATCTGTTCAGGAATACTCATTAGAGGAAAAGATATCTTTGGTACTGCTTTTATCAGGGTTACTGATGTCTTCTTTTGGTTTTATCACAAATTTAGCATTTAACATGCCCTTCACTCAGAATTGGCCAAATTTAGTGAATGCTATTTATCTTGTAAGTATCTTGTATTTTTTTGGTGACAATATATTTCAAATTTCTAAAATTACAATTTTAATCATTGGGTTTGTTTATTTTCCATATCTATTTGTCATGTCCAATGGTCATTTAGGTGCAGGACCGATATACTTTTTGATGATTATTGTATATATCGCTTTTTTCCATAGAGGAAAAAGCTTGCTATTTACCTTATTTGGTTTATTAACACTTTATCTATCCTTAATAATCCTTTCCTACTTGCATCCTGAATTAGTCGTACCATATACTGATGATTTAACAAGGTTAATTGATATCATTATCGCATTTACTTCAGTTAGTATTGTGGTCAGCGTTATAGGGTATGTTGTTTTTACAGAATATTCAAGAGAAAAAGAAATTATTCAAAATTTAATGTCTGAGGTACAGCTAAAAAATGTAATATTAGAAGAGACATCGATAACAGATTCTTTAACGAAAACGCGTTCTAGAAAATTTTTTATGGAAACATTAAATCAGAAATTTGATATGGAAAAAAAAGTTTTTGTCCTTATGTTAGATATTGATCATTTTAAACAAGTGAATGATACGTATGGACATCTATTTGGAGATGAAGTCTTAAAAGAGATAGCTGAAACACTCATAAAGAGCACAAGAAATGAGGATATAGTCGCTAGATATGGTGGAGAGGAGTTTTCTATATTAATAGATTGTGAACAATGTGAATCGGTTTCTGATATAGCCGAACGAATACGAATAAATGTTCAAGAGTTATCATTTGATAATAATATATCTGTAACCATAAGTATTGGTGTTACAAAATCCCAACAAGATGATACAAGTTATGAAATATTAAAAAGAGCGGATGACAATCTTTACCTAGCAAAACAACAAGGAAGAAATAAAGTCATCTATAAATAAGGAGAACAACATGAAGTTAGTGAAATTACAAGAAAACAAAAAAAGACACGTCTACGTAAATCCAGAGAAGGTTCAGGTAATCAGACCAGTAAATGACCATGCGTCAATGATCCATTTCGAAGGCTATGTATTAACGGTACAACACGAGATGGAAGAGTTAATAAGACTTCTTAATAAAGAAGACATATTTTAAAAAAGGGATATTTATCCCTTTTTACTATTTCTTTTTAGACAACTTCTTTACATATTCTAAATGTCGTCTCATCTCTGTAAATAAGAGTTCTTTATCTCTTTTCTGTAGACCCTCGATGATTACATTGTGTTGATTATTCATGATTTTAATCGTGCTTCTTTCCATTAACACTTTCCTACCTTCACCCATTTCTTTATCGACAAACAAAGAAATCGATTCTAACAAGTTTTTGATAAAAACATTTCCGCAACTTTCTGCAATCAATAAATGAAACTGTTCATTCGCTGTTACCTTCTCATTGATAACAGTTTTATCTGAATCAATAACTTCAACAAAGGATTGTAATTTTTTTATTACTTCATCCTCAACAAAATCAACTAGTAACAAAGCTGCCTCTACTTCTAAGGAACGTCTTAACTCTAATACGCTTTCCATATTACTATTTTCTAAATCAAAAAGATTTTGTATCGGCTCAACAAAACTTGCTCCAAGATCTTTCATTATAAAGTTACCTTCTCCTTGTCTACTTTGGACAATACCACTTTGTTCTAACCCTCGTATTCCTTCTCTTACAGCCGCTCTAGACACACCTAATTCATTGGACAAAGCTCTTTCTGAAGGGATTTTATCCCCATATGATAAGTCGCCACTCTTTATCATTTCTTTTATATACTGTGTAACTTGATTATAAACCTTTTCCATAACCTCACCTCTACTGGTAATACCATTATATCAATTCTTTCATATAAAAAAACTAGGTCCTTGACCTAGTCTATATAAACTTTAAATACAACACCTGTTCTCCTTCTTCCACTATACCTGTGTCGGTAAACCCATACTTTAAATAAAACTCATATGGACTCACTTCACCCATTTCACATGAGGTATATATCTCAGTGTAACCCCATTCTTTTGCCAGTGAAATTATGTGATCTAAGGTCTGATTCCCTTAGTGGTTTCCTTGATGTTTTCCACCGATCATAAATCTCCATAGGAAAAGATCTTTTTCCCCTTCTTTAATTGATTCTTCATCTGGAATAAATATCATAAAAAAGCCTAAAGCTACATCCTCCAAGAATATGCCTCTATAATACGCATTAGAGTGAACACTACCTTCAGCGATGCTAAAGGCATTATGAGCCACACACTTTTGTTGTTCCTCCGTTAATGTTTTTGATAACTTAATCACATCATAAAAATTCTTTTTATCAATTTCGCGATACTCTAATTTCATTTTTCTACCTCTATTTTTCTGTCACCGACAGTTTTGATTAATCTCAGTCCAAGCCCTCGTACAAATATATCGCCAAGATCATATCTAAATAAATATGACCTACCCATTCCCTCTTCGCTTCTTCAAAGACTTCTGGGTATTGTTCCCATTCCCAGGGAACACTCACTTTTTTCTCTCTAACCTTTTTCTTTACATGCTCAATATTTTCTTTTAACAAAGGATATTCTCTATCTAAAAGATGTTCACTGGCTATGTACACCTTATAGGGTTCTAACGCATACTCTTCCCAAGAGTTTTTGTCTTGTTCTAACAATTTAAGCGTCACCTCTAACAATCTACTTTTAATCTTTTCTTTTATTGATATATCAACAAAATCATAATATGTAATAGCATTTAGAAGTGCGTGTTTATCCACATCAGCAAATGATTCACTATGGATATACTTAATGAACTTCTTATTTAAATAGTCCAAATCCAAGTTCTGTACAAATGAGGAATACTTATTTAAAAAACCAATAATGATCCCTTCAGGGTTTCCGAACTCAAACCACTCCTTCATATGTTCATAGTTCCACCAAAAGGCATGTGGATATTTATCCACTTCAGGAATAGTTATATAAAATCTTTCATCTTTTTTATTATAACTTTTCTCAAAATACTCAACCATTCCTTCAGCTAGTTCAGTTCTTGCTTTTTTACTAAATATCACCTTAAAAAACTTAACAGCTGTACTTGTACCTAGGTTCGTACTCTTTGGAAGTCGTGTATCCGGTTCCAATTTTGATTGAAAACCGTTGTCCACATTTTGAAATACTCTTAACGCTTCAATTACCTTCTCGTCAACATCATCCATTAAGTTATAAATTCCTAAATAATCTACATCTCTAATTGTTTCTTTTAAATAGGGTAATAGATCTAACGATATATAATCCCTCATTGTTACATCATCCATAGGTTCACCTCTCTTTTTATAGTATCATATCCTAAAATTCATATCACATTTATACTTAAGAAAAAACCCAAGATTTCTCTTGAGTTTAATTTATTCCGAAAATAGTTTAAACCCAAACGGTTCTACTGATTCTTTTTCACCTGATAGGTTTAATAGTTCAACTACTTCATCACTATTGTTTAACATTAAATATACTGTATTATCTCCTTCTGTTTTTCTTAGAGAAAATGCTTGTGCTTGAACATCTATCCATTCAAAGTTTTGAGACTTCATAGCAGGATTTTGATTACGCCATTCTATAAGATTTTTTAAGTGTAAATACATCTCATGCTGCTCCGGATTTACATCCCATGGCATGCATTTTCTATTACCATCCTGGCCAACACCAGTTAATGCAACTTCTGTCCCATAATAAATACAAGGTCCACCCGGCATAAACATTTGAAGTACATAGACAAGCTTAAGTTTGCGAATATCTTCTCCGACGATACTCATAATTCTAGTAGTATCATGACTATCCATCATATTTAACATATTCGGTAAAATATTTTTTGGGTAATACACTAAGTAACTATGTAAACTTTTAATAAATGCAGGTACCTCTAGAACATCTTCAACATACTCTTCTAATCCTAATAATCCCCATACCTTATATAACAACTCATAGTTCATCACAGCTTGAAACTGATCTCCACTCACCCAAGGATAAGAATGGTCCCAGTTTTCTCCAACAAGATAAATATCTTTTTTCACCTTTGTTAATTCTTTTTTATACTCTCTCCAAAACTCATGTGATACCTCATTTGATACATCTAAACGCCACCCATCAATGTCATATTCTTCAATCCAGTGTTTCCCTACGGCTATCAAATATTCTCTAACCATTGAATGTCCTGTATTCCATTTTGGCATGTTAGCAGCGTATCCGAAAGTTTCATAATTATAACTTCGCATTTCATCATAATCCCACACAGATGGTCTTCCATCTTTCATTGTGAAGTTCACAATTGGTTTTGACTTATCCCTTATAAAGAAGCAATCTACATATTCAGATTCCCCACCATTTTTTACAACATCTTGCCAAAATGGGTGTTCCCAACCACAGTGATTAAATACACCATCTAAAACAATCTTAATTCCTCTTTTATGGGCTTCTGAAACAAATTCTTTAAAATCTTCGTTTGTTCCAAAGTGCGGGTCTATATTAAAATAGTCTTCTGTATCATATTTATGTGTGGAAAAGGCCTTAAAAATCGGTGTCATATAAATACCGTTTATTCCTAACCGTTCTAGATAGTCTAATTTTTCGGTCATTCCTTTAATGTTACCACCAAAGTCCATCTTGTAGTTTACATCTTCTTCGCTATTCCATTCTAGTTGACCCTCTTTTAAAGGAGTATGATTACTTCTATTAAATCGGTTCGGAAATATTTGATACCACACAGTATCTTCAATCCACTCAGGTGCATAATATGTATCTTCGTAATTTAGGTATGGAAAACAGAAAAACTTAGCAAAAGACTCTCCTGAACCCGTAAAGTTAAATGCTTCATACTCTTTTCTTGAAACAACCCCTTTACTACCAAAGAATAAAGATTCCTCTTTTGATTCGATCAAAAAGCCATATCGAACTCTCAAAGCAGGTGTGCTTTTAATTTCTCCAAACCAATAATCAAAGTATTTGTCTGAATGTTCTATATGCATATCAGCATATAGGAATGCACTTTTTTCAAACACCCACTCAGATGAATCTTCAGCCGTAGGTGCCCATGAGTAAGAATCGTAAGCAACAATCTCCATCGAATCAATTTCACCTTTACCTACCCTCACACGCAAGTGTAATAAATCGTCTTTGTATACATAACTCCATTTGCTCTTCGCTTCATGGAAAATTGTTTGATTAATCATATCTAGTCCCTCCATTTACATTATATCAAGAATTGCTCAACCTATGCAATTTTATCCACTATTTAATAAATGCTTCTCCTTTGACACATGAATAACCTTCCGATAAACTTATAAACGAAACATATCTAGGGAGAGAGAAAAATTATGAAATTTAATACAAGGCAAATCACGCTATCGGGATTAATGATCGCTTTAGCGCTTCTATTACCATTTTTAACAGGTCAAATACCGCAAGTAGGAACAATGTTGACTCCAATGCACTTTCCGGTTATGATCACATCCGTTTTTGCAGGACCAGTGTACGGTCTTCTTGTCGGTGTGTTATCGCCACTGTTACGACAATTTTTATTTTCTATGCCACCATTTCCGATGAGTTTGATGATGGCGTTAGAGTTAGGAACATACGGGATTACATTTGGTGTATTATTTAAAGTGGCAAAACCCCATATCTCAAATGAGTTACTACGACTAGTGCTAAGTTTAACTGTATCAATGATTTTAGGAAGAATAGTATTTACTCTTGCCGCATTATCATTAACAGGAGCAACAAGTTTTTCAGTAGTATTTTGGGGATTATTTACTACATCACTACCTGGTATTATCTTACAGTTAGTATTAATACCATTGCTTTATTTTAGATTAAAGGACAAAGTGTAATCAAAAAGGAATCGACATGAAATGAGTCCCAAAAAGTGGACACATAAATAAAAGGATAAACACCCCTGTGATAGGATAAAATCATGGAGGTGTTTTTTTGTATGGCTAAAAAAGGTCAAAAATTCAACAAATATACTCTAGAGTTCAAAAAAGAGGTAATCGAAAAGTATTTTGAAGGAAAAGGTGCGATAACACTGGGGAAGGAATATGATATTCCTTACAAAACAATTAACACATGGATTCAAAAATACAGGATTGAGGGTACTATTGAACCTAAAAAAAGAACAGGACGACCTAAAGGAAAAACAAACTACAAAGAAAAATATGAGATCTTAAAAAAGTTCCAGAATTTCTTAAAGGAGGTAGATCAAGAGAAAAAATAATGTTCATAAATAAGGAAAAAGAAAATCACAGTATATCTTTACTTTGCGAAGTATTAGAGATTAAGAGAAGCACATATTATAAGTATAGAAATACAAAAGATCCAGATTACACAATGTATTTGCACATTAAGGAGGAGTTCGATAAATCCAAAGGTACGTATGGATATAGAAGAGTTACAATCGCCTTAAACAATAAGTGGGGCAAAAAAATAAACGAAAAGAAAGTAAGAAGGATAATGAGGAAATATGGCATTAAACCAAAGTATGTTAAAAGGTATAAATACAATGTGGACAGAAAAGTACTTATTGGAAATGTTCAACCCGACTTGATAAAAAGAAATTTTAATCAAGAGGGTTGGGTCACAGACATTACGTATCTGCTTTGGGGAAATAAGAGAGCATATCTTTCGACTATACTAGACTTAAAAACAAGAGATGTGATTTCATACAAGTTATCGCGTAAGAATGATATCAAACTTGTTATGGACACATTGATTGAAGCTATTGGCAAAAGAAAAGACCTGAATGGACTGATCCTCCATTCAGATCGAGGGTATCAGTATACTTCAAATATATACCGAAACGTTTGCATATCCAACGGAATTCTGGTTTCACATTGCCGAAAAGGAAATCCATTAGACAATTCTATTATAGAGAATTTTCACTCGCTATTAAAGAAAGAGACGTTACACAATAACGATTATGCAAGCATAAAAAAATATATCCAATCTGTCGAAGACTGGATATACTTCTATAATAACTCTAGAATAAGACTACATAAGTAAGTCCTTTTTCATATTGTCCACTTTTTGGGACTCA
>PPCM01000187.1_pt1 | contig 84759 bp, 75 predicted proteins | sample 1555541 | NCBI WGS metagenome assembly PPCM01 (sample SAMN05284479, study PRJNA326546) | Marine sediment metagenome, whole genome shotgun sequencing project. | isolation source: marine sediment | place: Germany: Wadden Sea | collected 2012-09-05 | reverse complement strand
CCCCAGACCCCCATCCCTCCCTTTTCCCAAACTTTTTGTAACTCGCTAGCGCTCGGGCCGTTGCTCAAAAATATCCCTTTCCACAACGCACTCAGCCTCTTCCCAATTCTCATCAAAGACCAACACCAGCCCTGTGTTTCAAGCGGCCTAGAAGCTGACCACGCGGCCAGTAGCGTCTCGTTCTGACTGTGGCGAAGCGCAGCTAAACCTCGCAGTTAAAAAGCTGCTAGCGTAGATCAGATTCTCGCCGACCAAACACTCAGGCGCCCAAGCTAAACCAACAGGCATTTTTCCGTCCGCGCAGGACGCCAACGGCAGTTTCATCGATTCTTCATCAGAGGCCGCAGGCCTCCCTCCCCCCTCTTCCCCTCCCATTCCATCAATCCCACTTTACCAACCACAATTCCCCGTGTAATTAGAAGCTCCTCAAAGTGTGGAGCAAAAATATGAAAATCAAAAAAATAGCCTGCGTAGCATCCCCTTCCCCCAAAGCTCAGGAAGGATATAAACTACTCAAAAAGTCCATTCCCCTCGTTAATGTCATCGATGCCGATGTCATCGTCGCCCTTGGTGGTGACGGATTTCTCCTCCACACCATGCATGAATTTCTTGATGCCGGTCTGCCCATCTACGGCATGAACCGAGGCACCGTTGGCTTCCTGCTCAACGAGTTCAAGGTAGACGGTCTTCTCGAACGGTTGAACACCGCCCAAAGCCATTCGTTGAATCCGCTTTTCATGACTGCCACCAACGTTTCTGGGGAGAAATACACAGCCCTCGCATTCAATGAAGTAGCCCTGCTCCGCTACTCTCAGCAATCAGCCCACATCAAAGTCCGTATCAATGGCAAGGAACGGCTGGACGAGCTGGTCTGCGATGGCATCATGATCGCCACTCCGGCAGGATCTACCGCCTACAATCTCTCCGCGCGCGGTCCTATCATTCCCTTGGGATCAAATGTCCTCGCACTCACTCCGGTCAGCCCATTCCGCCCCCGCCGCTGGAATGGCGCACTCCTGCCCCATTCAGCCAGCGTAGAATTCGAAATCCTCGACCCAGAACGCCGCCCGGTCGGTGCCGCTGCCGATTCCTATGAAGTTCGGGATGTCACACACATCACTGTGACCGAGGATCACTCACGCCCCGCACGCATTCTTTTCGATCCAAACCATTCTTTGGAAGAACGAATTTTCAACGAACAATTCGTCCATTAAGCATCCATTTCATGCTTGCTTAAAAGAATCCCCTTTCTTGTTGCTGAACTGTATTTAAAATACAGAGGTACACATTAATCCTATACGCCTTGCAAACGCATGTTTGAACATATAGCGTTATATTCACTTCTGACACTTTAAGCTGGAGAAATATAATGTTCACACGAATCGGCCTAACTATGGCCTCTTTCATCATTGCTACTATGCTCTGCACGCCAGCGTCGGCATGCACCCGCTTTATTTATAGCGCGGGCAACTCCCAAGTCATGACCGGGCGATCCATGGATTGGCTGGAAGACCTGCATAGCGACATGTGGATCTTCCCACGAGGAATGGAGCGCGATGGTGGTGTGGGTAAAGGCTCAATCAAATGGAATGCAAAATACGGCAGCGTCATTTTGTCCGGCTACGATGCAGCCTCTGCTGACGGTATGAATGAAAAAGGATTGGTTGCGAACCTGCTGTACCTGGCCGAATCGGAATTCGGAGGCCTAAACGGCAAACCAGCTCTCTCCATCGGTGCTTGGGTTCAGTACGTCCTCGACAACTATGGTTCTGTTTCCGAGGCTGTTGCTGCCATGAAAAAAGAACCGTTCCGCCTTGTGGTCGCGGATTTACCCAACGGCTCTGCTCCCACGCTACACCTCGCCATTTCCGACCCGACTGGCGACTCTGCCATTTTTGAATACATTGGTGGCAAACTCACCATCCACCATGGCAAACAATATACGGTTATGACCAATTCACCTATTTACGACAAACAGCTCACCCTTAATGAGTACTGGGAACAAATTGGTGGTATGACGATGTTGCCCGGCACCAATCGAGCTAGCGATAGATACGTTCGCGCCAGTTTCTACACAAAGTCTCTGCCCAAATTCAAAGATAATCGTCAGGCTGTTTCTGCTGCATTCAGCGTCATACGCAATGTTTCAGTGCCACTGGGCATCACAACACCGAGCCAGCCGAACATATCGACTACCATCTGGCGCACGGTATCCGACCAGAAGAATCGCGTGTATTATTACGAATCTGCCATCTCCCCCAATACATTTTGGGTGGATATGAAAAACATTGATTTCAAGAAGCTGAAGAAAGCCAAGAAACTCAGTTTAAAAGGACACCCCGTCATGTCCGGTGACGTGTCTGACAAGTTCAAGCAAGCAACCCCATTCAAATGGATCGCACCAAGCAAATAAGAATTAAAAGCAGCTGCAAAGAAAAGAGCTTCAAGCAATATGCTTGAAGCCCTTTTCTTTGCAGAATCAAGATCTGTGAGAGTGATTCAAGCCCTAGACAAGAGTTGCAACACGGCCACAGGCATAGTTTCTCAACAATGCGATTGGGCCACTATCGCAAACCGAGGCAAGAAACTTACCACTTAACCTCATGCTTGTTGCGCATGTAGATGGCGATGCCGTTCATCAAAAGCATGACACCCAACAGCACGATGATACCTGCGGATGTACGCTCGGTAAATGCGCGCAGAGAGTCAGAAGACCATGTGTAAATCTGCGCTGGCAGCACCGTGGTGGCGGAAGTGAATCCATCCGGCGCTTCCGGGATGTACGCCATCATACCGACGATCATCAGGGGAGCGGTCTCACCAATGGCACGGGCCAGACCGATGATGGTTCCAGTAAGAATACCAGGCAGTGAAAGCGGCAACACATTCGTCATAACCATCTGCCAACGGGTTGCCCCCAGAGCCAATGCGCCCTCTCGAATGGAATCCGGGATGGCGAGGATGGCGGCGCGTGTGGAGATGATGATGACGGGGAGCGTCATGAGTGAGAGCGTCAGACCACCAACCAATGCGGAGGACCGTGGCACGCCAAGGAAGTTGATGAAGATGGACAGACCGAGCAAGCCGAACAGGATGGACGGAATGGCAGCGAGGTTGTTGATATTGACCTCAATGATCTGCATAAGGCGATTATCAGGAGCGAATTCTTCAAGATAGATCGCAGTGGCTACCCCGAGTGGAAAACTGAACAGCAGCGTGATGATCAGTACATAAAAAGACCCCACGGCAGCAGCCCATATACCCGCCATTTCCGGCAGCTTGGAATCACCATGTGTAAAGAGGCCGGTATTGAATGCAAGGCGAGCGCGGCCCTCGGCTCGAAGTTTATCCACTATATTGCGTTCATTCTTCTTGAGTCGATTCGGCTTCCCCTTGAGATACTGATCAACTTCGGAATCAGCCAGCACCCACTTCTCAGTCGATGTACCAAGGAGAGAACGATCGCGTTTCATTTCGCCGGGAATCAAACGGGTAAAGCCACGGCTGACAAGATAGCTCAACTCTTCTGTTAGAGCGTAATCACCCATATCCTTCGCCTCTTCATTGTAGCTCACTTCCACACGAAGCTCGGCCTGCTCAAAGGCAGACCACGCCGTACCGATGATATCCGCAAAGAAGAACACCAGAAATGCACCAGCCATCAAAATAGCGGTGTATGCGTAAATACGAAAACGCTTGTCGCGTCCGGCGCGTTTTTTCAAATTATGTTGGTCCAAAGTGAAAGACATATACTTTCCTTATAAATTCGCGTTGCAGTTCAGAGCATCGAAACGGTGGTAGCCAATCCTATTCGTACTGCTGACGGAAGCGACGGATCACAATCAGGGATATGATGTTCAAAAACAACGTGACAACCAACAACACCAAACCAAGCCCGAAAGCGGAGAGCGTTTCCGGGCTATCGAATGCCTGATCTCCAGTGAAAGCATCGACGATACGAACTGTAACAGTGGTCATGCCTTCCAGCGGATTCATGGTTAGGTTTGCCCGGAGTCCTGCGGCCATGACGACAATCATGGTTTCACCAACTGCACGGGATACAGCCAGCAGGAATGCGGACACAATACCGGGCAACGCGGCAGGCAGGATAACGGTCTTAATGGTCTCGGAGCGATACGCCCCCATGGCAAGGGAACCTTCACGCAGGGAATTGGGCACCGAAGTGATGACATCATCCGACAACGAGGAAATAAGCGGGATAATCATCACACCCATGACCAGACCCGGCGACAAGGCGTTGGTGAAATCTGCTTGCAAGCCAAAGTACTCGGCCACATTGACCACCATGGGACTGACGGTGATGGCAGCGAAGAAGCCGTAAACAACCGTGGGGATACCCGCCAAAATTTCCAGAGCGGGCTTGGCTGTCTTGCGAAACGCCGGAGATGCGTACTCAGCCATACAGATGGCGGAGAACAATCCGACGGGAACTGCCACGAACATGGCGATGGCCGTGATCATGAACGTACCAGCAAACAGTGGGATCGAGCCAAATACGCCAGCCACATCCTTACCGGGAACAGCCTCATCGGGATTCCACGTGGTTCCGGTGACAAAATCCCAGATGTTGACCACATCAAAAAACTTCATCGCCTCAAAGGTCACGGAAAGCACGATACCGATAGTGGTGAGGATAGATACCAGCGAGGCTGCGAAGAGCATCTTCACAATAAGCTGCTCGACGATGTGTCGTGCACGAAGGCTCGGCTTGACGGTCATGACACCAACACCGAGACCAACGGCGGCCAGAGCGATGGCAGTGGCGACGATGGCGGTTCCCGGAACCTCGGCCACCCCGGTCAATTGCAGCAAGGCCGCAAGGACAGAGGCGAGAAGTGCGGGAGACAGCGTACAGACCATGGCATACCAGCCATAACTACCCGGGGTGGATTGAAATTCCTCCCCTTCGAATTTGACAGAGAAAGTCTTCTTGGTAGCCAAAAAATAGGCAACGATCGCCAAGGGGACGAGGCCGCAAAAGAGATAGAGAAAAATGGTTCCTGTTTCCACAGAATGTCTCCGCTAATGAAACGCCAAAAGAGACCGGGCAGCAGTCGGTCCGGTCTCTCTCGGTGTGTTTACAGTTTAGTGCTTCAGGTCTTCGACAGTCAGGTTCTTGTAGGACAACACATCAGCCTGCACCTGCTTGCGGAGGGAGTCAGCAAGAGGAACCAGTCCGATACGCTTCAGCAGACCGCGAGGCCCGATCATCTTTTCGGACATGAAGAGTTCAACGTATTCCTTCATGCCAGGGACCTTATCCAGATGAGACTTCTTGATGTAGAAGTAGAGGGAGCGGGAAATCGGGTAGTCACCAGAAGCGATAGACTTGGGTTCCGGGGATACACCGTTGATCTTGGCGCCCTTGATGCGGTCGGAATTCTCTTCAAGGAAAGAGTACCCAAAAATACCGAATGCATTCTTATCCTTTGTCAGCTTCTGAACGATCAGATTATCGTTTTCGCCAGCCGGGACGTATACGCCATCCTGACGGACAGCTTCATACTTCTTGGCTTTGCCCTTGGGGGAGATGGGGGCATAGAGTGCTTTGTGCTTCTTGGCGAACTTGCCGAGAACCATTTCGCCGAAAGCGTCACGGGTACCGGAAGAGGTCGGCGGGCCGTAGAAAAGGATTTTGCGATTAGGCAGCTTGGGGTTAATCTGGTTCCAGGTCTTATAAGGATTCTTGACCAGCTTGCCTTCCACGGGGACGTCAGCGGCAACAGCCATGGCCAGTTCATCTTTGGTGATGGAAAAATCGGCGTTAACACCATTCTGGGCAACGGCGATACCGTCATAGCCAATCAGAGCTTCGGTGATTTCCTTATTGCCATTGGCAAAGTTCTTTTCAAGCTCGGAAGCTTTCATACGGCGGGAAGAGTTGGTCAGGTCAGGGGTGTTCAGACCGGGACCAGCCAGAAAGAGCTTGTGTCCGCCACCGGAGCCGGTGGATTCAACAACCGGAGACTTGAACTTGGTTGTGGCGCCCAGCTCTTCTGCTACATAGCTGGAGAACGGGTACACGGTGGATGAACCAACGATTTTGATCTGGTCACGGGCCTGAGCCATGCCAGCGGCTAGTGCGATAATGGCAGCAGCCGCAAACAGGACTTTCATGAATTTAGACATTGAAATTTCTCCTCACAAATTGATTTATAAAAAACGTGTTTCCAAATTTGATGAGGGGAATCTAGATGAGAATTGTTACAGCACAATGTGCCATTTGTTACGCTTGGGTTACAAGTTACGAGGATTAATTTATCCCCCTGCCCTTATGGACTTTCTTCATTTATCCGATAGGAGTATATGAACCTCTGGATCACCCTTTTACTGTGGCGATGACACGGGGAGGATTCACTAGTTATTGAGAATTAAGGAGAGCGAATGTTATATTTCATGGGCAATTGTCAGGCAGATTTCCTCAGCCGTACCATGGCTGAACGAGGCCATGCCTGCACATATCGCGTCCTCGCCTCCCCGCTCACCTATCCAAGTTCACCCAACGTCATCCCGCCTTCTCTGGCAGCCTTGGATGACCAACTTGACCTTGAGCCATATTTCCATGGGCGTATTCTCAAGAACCAATTTCACCCCATCAGTCCAGACGATCCAGCACCCGAAGCCATCGTTCTCAGCCTGTTTCACGAAAACACCCCGCTCTTCACCAATGATGCTGAGGGGTACACCTTTTTCATGGATCCACGCGCACTCAACGACAAGCCGGAGATGATGCAGTGGGCGCAGGACAACTGCCGGATGTTCAAGCCCAATCCTGCCACGTATCTAGAGCGCTACCGCGACATGCTGGCGCGCCTCAGCCTGAATTTCCCCAGAGTGCCAATCGTGGTTCTCTCGCGCCTGTCCCATTACCCCGCCTTTGGGCCGGATCCGTTTTCCTATCTGAATGGATGGGAGAACCTCTGGGCCAACGGTATGACCGCCCTCAACACATGGGCTTCCACACTGGAGAACGTGCATATCCTCGATATGGATCGTGTATTTGGCGGTATTTGGACTGAATCGAATGAGGGAATCGAAACGTACTGTCCATTCCTGAAGATCAAGCTGGAAGAAACAGATGGTCAGATTACCGGACTTCACGCTCAGCGTGACATCGAGCACATCGGCCCCATGCCCGGCCGCCTGGCTGACAAGGTGAGCCACTTCCTCCAGACTGGTGAAATCGAATATGGTCAATCAGAGGAAGTGCCAAAAGAATGGAACCGCCAGTGGCGCATCAGCAAGCTGAATGATGAAGCCATGCTTCACAAGCTTACTTCCGGGGCCAACTATTTATGTGCAGAAGCCATCGCGTCCTTCTTTCTGGATCTTGGCAGGGACTACACCGAGCTTCTCGTTCAGGCACGACAGGCAATGCCCGTCTGTCACATGACACTCCACATGATCAAGGCGTACGGACGCATTCATCGAAACCCAGCTCTGGCCCTCTGGTGTGACTCACATCTTGAAGCAGCACGCCGATTCACTGCCAATGGCCCTATTTATCAGGAAGCATACATTGATCGGGTAGAGGGGATGAAGGCGCATGCATTAAGCTAAACGCTGATTAGCATTCAATTAAAAAGGCCGCCGTAGAATTAACTCTACAGCGGCCTTATTTATTCTATCTGTTTACGGCTAGAACTTTTCGAATTCACTATCGTCCGAGTCGCTGTCCAATGCCAGAGAAATGCCCTGTGGTTTGGCTGCGGCTGCCTGCACGGCGGGACGTTTGGGCTGAACCTTAGGACGGTTGGGTTGTACCTGAACCGACCTTTGCTGCACCGGAGATTGATACCCTTCCTGCCCAGTGCGGAAGAAGGTCATGGTCTCCTGAAGGCCCTGTCCCTGTCCAGCAAGCTGTTCGCTGACAGATGCCATCTCTTCAGCACCAGAAGCGTTCTGCTGGATAACTGAATCAAGGGTGCTGACAGCGTCGTTGATCTGCATGGCACCAGAGTCCTGCTCGCTGCTTGCAGACGCAATTTCCTGCACCAACTCTGCTGTCTGTTCGATGGTGGGGACCAACTCCTTGAGCATCTCACCAGCCTGTTGTGCCACTTGCACACTGCTTTGTGAGAGGTCACTGATTTCAGCGGCAGCTTCACCACTTCGCTCGGCAAGCTTGCGGACCTCGGCAGCGACAACGGCAAACCCTTTACCGTGTTCGCCGGCTCGAGCCGCCTCAATAGCTGCGTTCAAAGCAAGCAAATTGGTTTGTCGTGCTATATCTTCAATGATTGATATCTTTTCCGCAATGTTAGTCATCGCTTCTACGGTCTGGGCAACAGAGTCTCCCGTACTGCCAGCGCTCTTAGCTGCCTCGGAAGCAATGCTCTGTGTCTTTTGTGCATTGTCCGCGTTCTGACGAATATTGGACGTCATCTCTTCCATACTGGAGGAAACCTCTTCAATGGAAGCGGCCTGCTCATTGGCTCCCTTGGACAACGCCTGAGCCGTACCCGACAGCTCAATACTACCGGAACTAACTCCATCCGTGGCAAGTCGAACTTCGCCCACAACTTTGCGAAGCTGTTTAACCATAGCGTTAAGAGCTGTAGCCAGTGTTCCGATTTCATCCTTCTGATTAATATCCAAAGTCTGGGTAAAATCACCTTGAGACATGGCCTGTGCAAACGAAACACCCATTATAACCGGGCGAGTAATTACTTTAGCAACGAAATACAGAACGATAAGAATCACTGCCAAAGTAAGTACGCTGGCAATGATCAGAAAGTATGTCAGAGACGATACGTCCTTGAGGATGACATCCATGGGAGCACTGACACCCAAGTACCAATAGTTGTCAGAATCACCGAAATAGATAGGAACATACTGTACCATTGAAGGCAGGCCAGTATTCCTGGCAACACGACGTTCAGCAAAAGGTTCGCCATTTCTCATGGCGTTACGGAGGTTTTGCTCATTCTCCCAATCCAATAGCTCAAAAATGTTCTTACCCAGAACACCATTATCTGGATGAGTAATGACCGTGCCTTCTTTATTCATCAAATAGGCATAACCTGCACCGTATGGTTTAATTGACAGAACCATCTTTGCAAGCTCTTCAATAGCCATGTCAATGCCAGCAACCCCGATAGAGCTACCATTGACCACGATCGGAGCACAGGTGCTAACGATCAACATTTCCTTGCCACCCACAGTGTAACTGTAGGGATCTGTAACGAAAATATTTTGAGTGTTCTTTGGAACCTGATAATAGTCGCCAGCCCCCGACACATCATAATCTACCAGAACATCTACAGAAGAACCGCCGCCGTCACGAAAGACGTATGGAACGAAACGTCCACTGGCATCATGGTACGGCTTATTGGCATATTCGCTGTCCTTGCCATCGAAAGAGTTAGCCTCAAACCCAACCCATGAGCCAAGGAAAATCTTATTCGTAGAAAGTATCCCATCAAGCATGGAAACGGCATACGAGCGATCAATAATCTGATCATTGGCCCGGAGTCCCGACATGGAGCCTGCCAAAGTAATGGCTCCGTCCAAACTAACCTCAATGGCGGATTTTACCGCATTACCGTATTGCTCGGCCAACGCACGCATTTCTTTTTCAGCAACACGAGTGATGGCATCACTACTCTTGTTATACGTTGCGTACTCGATGCCCCCCAGCGCGAGTACGAGCAGCACCGTTACGGGCAGCATGATTTTGTACATCAATTTCAAATTAGAAAACCAAGTCATAGACCTCTCTCCTCACGACCAGTTAAAACAGTTATGCCTCCCTAGCGGCAAAACACACAATCAAAACTCCTCTCATAGTTGCACCATACAAAGCATACCTTATTTGTCTATTATAACGACCGCAAAGCACGATAGACAATTGTAATAGGCAACCAATGCAAAAGATTAACATTACCTTCATAGAACAAAATAGCTTGAATGCACAAGAACTTATATAACAGCCTGCAGTACTGTCCCACAAAAAAAAGCCCCAGACCAATCTGGAGCTTATTATCAAAATTTATACCATCAAGATTTGGGAAAATTAAACCACTTTTTTACTTTCCTTATCCTTCAGCTTCACTTCAAGAGTGCGAACCTCTCCTTTCAAGGCAGCAATTTTGTCAGCTGAACCAGCGCCCTCTTTCTCTGCTTTTTTCAAATCATCTTTGAGCGCCTTCAACTTCTTTTCACCCTCATTCAACTGCGCGATTTCCGCAGGAGGGTTCTTTTTAGACGTTTTCTTTTTCGCAGTAGTAGAATCAGCAAGAACTACTTTGGCTTTGATTTTCTTCTTCTGCTGCGTCAACCTATCAAGCTGCGCCTTCTTGGAACGAATCAACCGCTCCTTTTCCGCTTCGGGCATGTTCCCCTTTCCAATGCGACGAATTTCCTGCTGCACGCTCTTGATTTTCGTTTCAAGTCCCTGAATGCCCTTAGAGTCCGGTGCTCCCACAGGCAGGCCGTCTTTCTTGTCTTTGGCCTTTTTGTCAGTCACTGCCGTCTTTCCAACTTTCAATGTCCGGGCAGCGTGCTCACTGCCTCCCATTTCAACACGTACACCCATAATCCCCCCTTAGATTGAATCTTTGGGGGATCGTAAACAGATAAGAACTGTCAGACTTGACGAAACCTATCAAAAAGGAAGGAGATTATGAGAGAGAGAAAAAGATGAGGTATTAGTGATCGCTCATTGGTGCAGGTTGGTCCTCCACGAGTCCTGCACCATCTCGAAAAGCTACCCGCAACGCAGTGCCGGAAGTTTCATTCGAATTCATGGTCACGTTCGCGCCATGAGTTCTAGCGATGAGGGAGACGATATATGTTCCAAGGCCAGTGCCGTTTTCCTTGCCATGCGTGACATACTTATCAAAGAAACGCCGCCTGACTTCACGCGGTACAACCGTGGGGTTGGCAACGGTGAGCGTCTTCCGCTCCTTACTCTGAAAAGAAACAGTCACTTTGTCACCCCGAGAAGAAGCCTCAATACCATTTTGTATCATGTTTCTGAGCATGGTCCGCATGAGAGGAGCTTCACCAATCACGATGAACTCTTCGTCGCCGACCACCTCCTGTCCGTCAATTTCCACACCGAGCCGTACGCCGGAACTCTCTATCAGTGGAGCAAATTCCTCTTCAAGACTGCATACGACTTCAACGAGATCGACTTGACCCTTATTAAGAGAATATATCCCATTCTCCATCTTGAACATGTTAAGATGATTGCGAATCATATCAAGCATTCGGTAACCGGCGGCCCGAATTCGTTTGACTTTCTTTTCCTGCTCCAAGGAAAGGTTGCCCCCTTGTAGCAATAATTCAGGATATCCGATGACCAGACTCAGGCTGGATTTCAAATCATGTCGATTGATGCGCTCCACCTCTTCCCGGATCATCTCCGCTTGAGCGCGCTTCTTGATTTCATTGAGAAGGAGTCGATTATTATGCAAAAGCTCATGCTGTTTAACTTGAAGCTGTTCCGTACGTTTTGCAACGGTCTCTTCCAACTGCTCACTATGAAGTCCCAATTGAGCATCCCGTTTCGCCACCTTTTCCAACATCTCATTAAACTCGGCTATAAGGACACCGACTTCATCATCACTCTCGTAATCCACCCGGTTTGTGTAGTCCTTGCTTCGGGAAATAGTGCGGACCGCATCAGTCAATTCCTCAAGCGGATCACCCAGTTTTCGACGAAATCGCCCAGCAATCCGTGCACTCAGAAAAAACACAACAACCAAAATGACCGCGCCTGTCAGCAAATAACTCTGCACAACGCCCCATTGTCCACCAAGCGAAACAGCGATGACTACACTGGCACCTTGCTGCTGGGAGTTGATTGGGCTGACCACTATCAATTCGGAAATCCCCTGCTCTATGGTCGAGACATCTCCACTACGGTAGCTCGGCGACACACCATACTCAGCAAAAACATCATTCTCCCCTACGTAAACAGCCGCCCCGCTAACATTCGGGACCAATGATAACGTTGCCAAATCCTCGCTGGCCGCAATAGCGTCGTTAAAATCAACTGCAGCAGCCAGTGTTACCGCCATGAGTTCAGCCTGTGCGCGGGCTTTGTCAGCTGTTGAGTCTCTATAGGCATAAACAGTTGGTAGGAGATTCAACACAAAGGATAGGACCAACGCCAGTAGCGTGGTTCCCAGTATGGCCGCGACAATTTTTCGCCCGAGCGGTGTGATTGGTCGATTACTCATTCTCTTTCCCCCGCGTAGATCTGAGCGATATTCAGAAGCCTTGAACTAATGGTGATCCCCGCCTTCTCAGCCGCCTTGGGGCTGACCTGAAGTCGGAGCTTCCCGTTCACCATGTAGAAGTTAACGACAACCCCCAGTCGGAGGTTGACAGGATTCTGCCCGATAGTGAGCACAGGGCGTCCCGCAGTGCGTTTGAGAATAGCCGCCGCTTCTCGTTCAGGCGCTCCGGTCAGGACAAGGACGTGATACTCTTCTGCTGGCCACGACACGATTTTAAATTGAGAGGAATTGTCATTGAAATACGGACGAAGCTTCCCAGGATCAGTAGCTGCAATTACAACAGGCTGTCCCGGTTCCGGGCCCATACCCGCAGGCCATGAGACATACTTCACCAACCGCTGCACAAAGAGTGCACGCAGCTGATCACCCGTGGCAGTTAACCGTTTGCTGCCACCCGCAGAAGCTGGAGAAAAAAGAAGTGCCCAGATAAGGCAGGGCAAGAGGAAGAAGCGCAGCAGCCGCATTAAAAGTCCCACGTCATCCTGAGATCAACGCTGGGGCCAACCTTTAACCGCGAATACTCTTTTTGCCCACCACCGAGATTTCGACCAATAAGCTCCAGCATAAGTGAATCTGTTGCTTTCCACGAAACGTGGCCTTCCAGAGAAAAGAACCCCGGAAGTCGTCGATCATTCGGGCTATCGGCATACCCAGCAAAAACATCTATCCCCACAGTATCGGAAGGCGAGGTCATAACGCCCAGTTTGATCTCACTTCCCAGTCCTTCCTCTGGCAAAGATTCACCAGAAGGCAAAGGAGAAAACCCACCGACATCCTGATAGATCACACTCACAGAAGGGCGCAATCGGAGCCAAGAGGCAGCCTCCCAATCGAGCAAGGCTTCCATGCCGTAGGCAGTACCATTGAGATTGTTTGTAAGAGTCGCAGTACGAGCGGCCTCATTTATTTCAAACGCAATCAAGCTGTCATATTTGTTGACGTATAGGTTCACATCAAGGCGAGAAGTTTCTGTTATGGCCCGACGGTACCCAGCCTCATAGGCAGTAAGCTTCTCAACATTTAAATCACTTGGGAGATTAACGGTATAGATCGTGCCCTTGTGGTCAATCGAGTAAGAGCCATTTCGTTGCAGCTTATTGTCAGTACGCACAGCACGGGACACGGCCATCCAGAACTCCTGCCTATCTCCCGTATGTAACAGCCGTACGGTGGGCTGAGGCTCTATACCACGTCCAAGGTAATCCAGCTTCAACCCAAGAATGAGATAAAGGCGTTCATCCAACAGGGTAATTTTATCTTGAACAAAAGAATTGGCCGTCGTTTTCGAATGTTCTGAATCCCTAATACTGACAGAATCAGTACTAGCCATGTCATCCCAGTAATGACGACTGCCAATCCCCCAAGTAACTCTATGGGCACCCAGTTGTTCCATTGCATGCTGGAACTCGCCATCAACAATATTGACTGCGCCTTCAAGTCCCCCCATGGATTCTGTTTCACGAGAAAAAGACGTCCTCAACTTCAAGCCAGCATCCAACCCGGTAGCTCTGTCAAAAACGAACTGGCCATAGCCAGAGTAATGAGTCACCTCTTTAGGCTTAAAGACAATCCCAGAACCGGAAGCACCATCATTAATATTGGAACGAGAAATATCTCCTTGAAAGGAGAGGGAATCAGTGTAGGCATTCAGCCAATCCACCCTGACCCCACCCCGCTGTTTGTTCCAATGACTCGAACTTTTGTTGCCTCCATCTCCTGTCAGGATATTTCCGGCTTCATATCCGACATTACCGTAACCAACAGCATGACCAGTTTCGCCAAACTGCCCACCATACCGCAGAGTTTCTTCCACTCCTGTTGTTCCAACGGTTGTGACACTCTGCCCGCCCTGACTTTCTTCAGCGGTCTTGGTTATCACATTAATAACACCCGTAAAGGAATCTGATCCCCAAAGACTCGTCCACACGCCGCGAACAACCTCAATGCGCTTCACCCTGCTTATGGGGAGATTCTTTCCCCAGAAAACACCTGCCATGGTGGGAGAGGTAATAGGCCGACCATCTACCATCACTAAGTGTTTGTTGCTCAACATTCCATTAAAGCCACGGATGCCAACAGCCCACTTGTCGGTATCCATCCGGGCAACATGAACACCGGGGACGAGCTTGAGAGCTTCCGCCAAGTTGGTTGCACCGGAGCGAAAGATATCTTCTTCATTCAAAACGGTGATAGCGCCCGCCACTTGAGAGAGAGGCTCCGGCCTGCGAGAAGCGGTGACAACCTCCACATCCATCAGCTCTTCGAGATCCAGATTGGCAAGCTGCTCATTACTCTCGTCCTGCGCAAAGACTCCGCCCGACAAAGTCAGGCAGAGGCAGAATACGAGGATAAGCAGCTTAAGAAGGCGCATTATGCTGCGCTCGGAGAGGGGGTAGCGAGAAGATAACCACGCCCACGGATTGTTTTGATACTGACGTGCTTGCCAAGTTTCTTGCGCAAATTGCTCATGTGTACATTGAGAACATAGTCATCGAAATCCATGCCGCGCCCGAGGGCGTTCTCCATGAGGTCATTTCGCTCCACAACGCATCCCATGTTCATGGCGAGCTGTTCCACGAGATCAAACTCAGTAGAGGTCAGATGCACCGATTTTTTTTCCAGCATCATGTTACGTGCGCTTCGGTTGATGATCACCTCACCGAATTCGATATTCTTCTTCGGGCTGGGGATCTTTACAGGGTCACCACCGGAGTGACCTTTGCCATACCGCCTGAGAACCGCCCGAATCCGGGCCAGCAGCTCTCGCAATGGAAACGGTTTTGGAATGTAGTCATCTGCCCCCATTTCCAAACCGACCACGCGATCGATCTCATCACCACGTCCGGTGAGCATAATCACGGGAATATTGGAATTGATCCGCAAAGCGGACAATACGTTGAAACCACTCATGTCCGGCAGCATCACGTCCAGTAGAACCAGCTCATACCCTTTTGCCTCCATTGATTTGAGGCCCGCCTTCCCTGTCAGAACAGAGTCGAGTTGAAGCCCTTCACTTTGGAAATAACTTGTCAGCATTTCAGCGAGTTCGGGGTCATCATCGACCAGCAATATATCAGCCATGTCACTCTCCTTTGGGAACCATCATATAAGTAGAGAAATGGTGGGTGAACTTAATTTTTGTAAAACAATGTTAAAAACATAAAGAAACCTTAAGACCGCCTCTGCAATAACTTAATCCGCATGCAAAATCCGTTCAGGGAAATTCTTTCCGCTCATGAACGGAACGCCACATCTCCTCCGTATAAATGGTCACAATTGGAGTTTTGCCCGCTGTGGGCAGGACCTCGCATGGATGCACCCACTTTCAAGGAGGAAAGTATGTCTCTGGTAATTAACAACAATGCTATGGCAACTTCGGCCGCCCGCCACCTGAACAACGCTTACGGCGCTCTTGGAACGTCTACAGAACGTTTGGCTTCGGGCCTTCGTGTAAACAGCGCGGCAGATGACGCCGCAGGGCTGGCTGTTCGAGAGCTGATGCGCTCGGACGTCACTTCCCTTAATCAGGGCGTCAGGAATGCCAATGATGGTATTTCCATGATCCAGACCGCAGATGGCGCACTTTCCGTCATTGATGAAAAGCTCATCCGCATGAAGGAACTGGCGGAACAGGCTTCCACTGGTACGTACACAGCAGATCAGAGAATGATCATCGACTCCGAGTACCAGGCCATGGCTTCGGAAATCACCCGTATCGCCAATGCCACAGACTTCAACGGCATTCACTTGCTCAACGGCAACATTTCCGGGGATGGATTGACCGTCCATTTTGGCCCCGGCAACGATGCTGCCGAAGACAAGTACAATGTCTCCATCGACACCTGCACAGCCTCGTCCCTCGGCGTTGGATTATCCAGCGGAACGGGCAACGGAGCCACAGTCTCCACACAGGCTCTGGCGCAGGCATCGCTGGAAGCCCTGGATGCGGCAATCGTATCCAAGGATAAGGTTCGCGCGAACCTTGGTGCCATGCAGAATCGTCTCTCGGCTACCATCTCCAATCTGGAGATTCAGTCCGAGAACCTGCAAGCCGCTGAATCACGCATCTCCGACGTGGATGTCGCCACTGAGATGACTGAGTACACCAAGCAGCAGATTATTACCCAGTCTGCTGTGTCCATGCTCTCTCAGGCCAACTCGCTCCCGCAGATGGCCCTGTCGCTCATCGGTTAATCCACTCCTTCTCAAGGCGGGCCGGCCCAGTGACCGCTGGGCTGGCCCTTCATTTTGCCCTTTTCATAATATCCTTTTTCACATCACATCCCCTCTCACTCTCCTTCCTCCAAACAGCCACCCCTTGCCTGATAATTACGGCAGGGGAAAAATGTGCCTTGCGCCCTTTTGTGCCTATTTCCACTGCTGCACCCGCACTCCATCACACAAATATCATTAAGAATTATTCAGACTTTCTTCTTTTCACCCTCCTAGACCCATAGATTCCAAAGCTTTTGATTATCTCCAGACAAGGATTCTCAACAAACCTTACTGCAAAATTAACGCTCAGCGGCACTCAGGTTGCTCAATAGAAGGTCAGGAGGCCAGAAATGAGTAATACTTTGATTGAAATGCAGAAGAGCTACGAAGGTGTATCTTACGATGTACTATTCAAGGAACACTCTAAGCTTATCTTCAAGCTTATAAACAACTTCGTAAAAGCAAAGAACCTGCTCCTTCATAACAATGAAGTAGATGATATATACCAAGAAGTAGCGTTAAAAATATTCAAAAATGACTACCTCACCAAGTATAAGACAGAGAAAAGCTCCTTCATTACATGGTTAAACATCATCTGCAGGACCACAACCATCGATTACTACAGAAAGCGGATGCGCTGGATGGCCTCAGTTCTTGATGAAGAAACCCCTACCAACGAAGAGAATGTCGAATCCGCACTGTTCAGCCTGCCCGCAGGCGTTCTCACCGAACGACAGGAACAAGTAATCACTCTCCTCTTCAAAGAAGGAATGGTTGCCGGAGAAGTTGGTGCCGCCCTGGACATCACTGCCCGCACCGTCCGCAGCATCAAATTTCAAGCCCTTGGCCGCCTTCGCAACTACTACGGCGTCGCCAATGCCATTCACGTCATCGATGAACCCACTGAAAGAAGGAAAGTATCATGAGTGTCGAAACCAGTAGCTACTACGACTCCCTCTTGACCGCGCAAAACACGCAGGCTGCCATCGAATACACCACTGACGATGAGCAAACACAGCTCACCTCAGAGGATTTCCTGACCTTGCTGGTCACCGAGCTTCAGTATCAGGACCCCACTGATCCCATGGACAACACAGAGATGGTCAATCAGATCACCCAGTATTCACAGCTCGATGAACTTACTTCCATGAATGAAAAAATGGACGCCATGACCGAGGCTTTGAACGCCATGACCGGAAGCAATGGTCTCGATTACCTCGGCAAGGAAGTGGAAGCTGAAGGATACATCATCACTAAGTCCGGCGATGACGTCACCCCACTTTCATACGCACTGGGCGACTACGCCGAATCAGTAACTTTCAACATCTATGACGGCGATGGCAACATCGTAGATACCGTCATCGAAACCGGAGTAGAGGCCGGCACACACTCCTTCCAATGGGATGGAACGGACTCAGACGGCAACTCTATGGAGGACAATAACTACATCATCGTCGCCACAGCCACGAACAGTGACGGTAGCACTGTCGACGTCCCCACCGCTACCAGTGGAACCGTCACAGGCGTCACGAACACCACCAATGGAACCTACCTCACTTTGGACGATGGTCGCACCGTGCATATGGCCGACGTCTACACCGTGTCTACACCGTCAGACAGCTCCGAGCAGACAAACACTTCTGATGAAACGAATACCTCTGAACAAACGGAAACATCTGAAGAGACAGAAACAACAGGAGAAGCATCATGAGTATTACCGGATCAATGTACACCGGAATCTCCGGTCTACAGGCTCAAAGTACAGCCACCTCCGTGGTCAGTAACAACCTCGCCAACTCCACCACCATCGCCTACAAGGGCTCATCGATCCAGTTCGAGGATGTGTTCTACAGCACGGTCTATGCAGGAGGCAGCCCGGACCAAGTGGGCAACGGTGTCACCGTGGCCTCTATCAACACGGACTTTTCCCAAGGGGCTTACAAAGCCACCAATTCAGTGACCGATGTAGCACTCAATGGCGATGGATATTTCGTGGTAGTCGACCCTGACACGGACACACCTTACTACACCCGTGCGGGTAACTTCACATTCAATACTGAAGGCTTCCTCGTTGATTCCCACGGCAACCGAGTTCAGGGATGGGAAATGGATAACGGCTCCATCTCCGGAACACCTACGGATATTCAGTTGGATGGTTCCCAATCCCCGCCCAGCGCCACCAGTGGAGTCAACTTCTCCATGAACCTCGACTCCACAGCTGTGGACAACGCCACCTCGGCCACCGATCCTTATGCAGCACTGTTCTCCTATTACAATGGCACCAACGAGCCGCCATTAGGAGACTCACTCTATGCTTATTCGACCACCATCACAGTCTACGATGAAAACGGATCGGCACATGACTTGACCGTCTACATGGATCCGGTAACCACGAGCGACGACAACTCTATTGTCTGGGAATACACGGTTTGCTGTGATCCGAGCGAAGACCAACGCCAATTCAACGGTTCAGACATGAATACCACTAGTGGTGCGGGCATGCTCATGACTGGAACCATGTCCTTCGACACCTCGGGGCAACTTGTGGGCACCACCGCTTTCACCCTCTCTGATCCGCCTGTGGACCCCACTGACCCCATGGCCCAAGAGAACTGGACTCTGGCAGAATTCGACTCCAACGGACATCCGATCATAAATGCGAACTTCACGGGGTCGGATACCAACCAGGAAATATCCTTCAATGTCGGCCTGTCCAACAAGGACTTCTCCACCGGAAGCGGCTGGGACACATCGGGCGGAATCGACTCCCTTGATGACATTGGCAACAGTGATCCCGACTTGCTGCCCACATTCAACGAATCGGTCCTCGGCACAGGAGCCTCTACGAGCTACGCCTCGGGTTCAGCCACTTTCAGCCTGACCCAAGACGGCTATGCCCCTGGCACACTCATGGACGTCTCCATCAGTGAGAACGGCGTCATTTCAGGCATGTATACCAATGGACAAACCGTAGAACTGTACACTTTCGCCGTGGCTGACTTCACGAATCAGCAAGGTCTCTACATGGAAGGCAGCAACCTCTTCTCCGCTACCACGGATTCTGGGCAAGCCATCATTAACACGGCGGGATCAGCCGGTTTTGGCACCATTACAGCCAACGCCCTGGAGCAGTCGAACGTGGATACCGCCACCGAACTGACCAACCTGATCATCCTCCAGGCCGCATATCAGGCCAATTCCAAGGTCATTACCACGGCGGACACACTGCTCAACACCGCCATTGGCATGAAGCGATAGCCCACTAACAAAGGAGACGCGCCATGCTCGATAATTGCTACAACATAGGACTCTCTGCGCTGCTAAACGCACAATCTTCCGTGAATAACGCATCCAACAATATAGCGAATGCGAATACACCCGGATATCAGAAGACCAACACAATATACGAGCCAAATGAATCCATCACCATTAATGGCATCTCCATTGGTACGGGCGCGAATATCGTATCCATCGAATCGCAACGCAATATATTCCTGGAGGCACAATATCTGGATTGCTCCGCAGATCTGAGCATGCAGAACGCTGCGTACAGCTACCTGAGCCAACTCGACACCCTATTCAACCCAACAGACGGAGGCTTGGCCGCAGCAATCAGCTCCTTTGCCGCCGCATGGAACGAACTGGCAACCGATCCGGATTCTCTGTCTGGCCGCGAAGCCCTTCTCGGTGAAACCGCTACTGTGGTTTACGACTTTAACGCGACAGCTCAGCAGCTAGAAAATGTGGAAGCCGCAATCAACACAGAAATCCAATCGGATATAGCTGAAGCCAACGACCTCATCGATGACCTCGCCGAGCTCAACAGCCACATCCTTGCCAACCCCACCGACACCCAAGCCATCTCCCAACGAGATCAGCTCGTGCGAGAACTCAATGAGATCATCGGTGTGGACGTTATTAACAAAGAAGATGGTCAGATTACTATCCTGACCGAGGAGGGGCTTCCCTTGGTTGACGGAACCGAAACTCACCATCTCGCCTATGGCAATCCCCAAACGACCCAATCATTAACCAAATCCTCCACGTACTCGGGAGAAGTCCAATTCTCCGGAGACTCCAGTGAAGAGATTCTCATGGAATTCGTATCCGCCGGACCGGATGGCACCGCCCAGTTCAAGGTTTCACTTGATGGCGGCAAGACATGGCTCGAAGACTCAAATGGCAACACCATGCTTTACACAGCCGGAGACGAAGACGCCTCCGTGGAAATCGAGGGAGTAGAAATCTGGTTCGACGCAGGAGCTGGAGATCACGCCATAGGCGACCGATACACTGTCATGCCTAAGAACGGGCTCTATTGGGAGACCGCAGAAGGATCATTAGTGAACATCACCCCTATGACCGACGCCTCAGGGCAGCCTATCGAAGGCAGAACCGGAAGTGGTAGCCTCGCCGGCCTCTACACTACACTAGACGACTCAGTCATCCCCGCACAGAACGAACTCGACGCCATCGCCGAAGCCCTGATCTGGGATACCAATATTGCTCACTCACAAGGAGCCGGCCTGGAACATCATACAGGGCTGACCGGAAGCTATTCCGTGGACGACACAACTGCTCCACTAAACGATAGTGGATACTACTTCGAAGACAATATTCAGGCAGGAGACCTCCAGCTCGTAACATACGGCCCAGACGGCGAGGTCTCGACCTCGGCGATCATCTCCATCGATCCAGCTACAGACTCGCTAGACGACGTCGTTGCCTCCATCAACGCGGCATTCGGCGGTGAACTGGTGGCGTCTGTAAACAGTGAAGGACAGCTTCAACTGTCAAGCGGCCCGGATATGAGCTTCGAAATCGCAGGAGATTCCTCCCACCTTTTGGCGGCCGCTGGAGTGAACACCTATTACGCAGGAACGGATGCCGATTCCATAGCCGTAGACAGCTACGTGGCGACAGACACAACGCACATCAACACCGCCATGCTGAACGATGATTTCACTGTTTCATCTGGTAACAACGACGTGGCAAACATCATGGCCGAGTTGACGCAAGCAACAAGCACAGTGGGCGGAGTGACCAGCAGCATAGATGAAGCGATGGCAAAACTTGTCTCCCAAATAGGTGCAGACACAAGTACGGCGGAGCTTAACCTTACCTATGCCCTGACTTCCACCCAATTTTATTACGATCAGCAGGCTTCGGCCAGTGAAGTAAATATAGATGAAGAACTCGTAGATCTGACCAAGTATCAGCAAGCGTATCAAGCTGCTGCCGAGATCATCACCATCACCCGGTCCATGATGCAAACCGTTCTGGACATGGTCTAGTTTCAAAGGAGCCGTCATGCGAATAAGTACATCTCAGATATATTCTCAATCCCTGAATCAAATGAATTCCGCACTCAACGATGTGACGGAACTCAACATGATGAACAGCTCGCAAAAGAAGCTTAACAAGCCGTCGGACGACCCCGCTGGCATGGGAAAGGTCATGGAGTTGGAAAGCTACAACCAATCCCTGAGTGGCTATATTGAAACCTGCGGCACCGCGAACGAATACCTGAATCTGGCGGACCAATCGTTGGTACAGGCAAGTGAAAATGCCACGGCAGCCATGGGACTTGCGGAGCAGGCATCCACAGAGACATATACTGACGATCAACTTCAAATGATGGCACTGGAAATGGAGAGCTATCTCGACAGTCTGCTCACCATCTCCAACACGCAGTTTGGTTCGGATTCAGTTTTTGCGGGCGACGACACCCAAAGTAATGCGTACGAAAAGGGACTGGGAGTCACCCTTCCCAACGACTCGCTCAACGCAGAGGATATCGCTTCCATATCGGGCGAAGTAGACTCTCCCGTCTACGTCCAATTCACCTCAACCGGGACCGTGGGCGTGGACAATCTGGATTATCAGTATTCCACGAACGGCGGAGAAACATGGACCACCGACACCCTTGCTGCAGGCGACACGCAACTGAACATCGGAACTGCACAGGTGGATATGACAACAGGAACTGCAGTCACTCCAGCGGATGACGCGGGCAACGGCACGGAGTTTTTCGTACGCGAGGCAGTCCAATACATCGGGAGCGACACCGGCATGTCCGTAAACATTTCCGAAAGTACCAGCGTGGATATGACCAGCGTAGGCAGCTCGATCTTTGGCGGCGTCGACTCCACTGGAACCGCCTACCCCGATCCCAATCTATTCGAAACCATCAGTGACTGCATCGCCTATATGGAAATGGGCAACAGCGATGGCGTGGCCGCCAGTTTGGACGAACTCAGAGACGCCCACGAAAAACTCGAAACCGGTGCTGCTGATGTTGGCGCAAGAGAGAACCAACTCACTTACACTGAGCAATCCCTTTCTGTCGTCAAGGGACTCAACACCAACAGCATCAGTCGCGAAGAAGACGCAGACGCCGCCCAGATTATCGTGGAGTTGGAGCAGGCTAACTACGTGTACCAAGCAGTCCTTTCCTCATCGTCCAGCATCATGAAGATGAGTCTTCTCAGTTACATTTAGGAGAAAGTCATGGGATATGTTTCATCTCTATCAGCCAACGTCACCACCTTTGAGCCAGTCACTACATCAGGAGAAATCTCCTTCTCCGGCCTTGGCAACGGCACGGATTTTCAGGAAATCATCGATGTATCGGTAAGTGCCGAGAGCTATCAAAAGGAAGAATACGAAGCACAAAAGGCGGAGACGGAATACATCGTCAACCTATTGGAACAACTTGAATCGGAAGTAGATTCACTCAACACCACGCTCAATGAAATGGATGAGCCTGATGAATTTTATTCCATGACTGCGAGTAGTACCGACGACGCCGTGGGGGCTGAGGTAACAGGCGCTGCGGATACTGGCAGCTACACAGTCATCGTAGATCAGCTCGCCCAAGCTGATGTTTGGGTGAATACCGAGCAAGGATATGCATCTCAGGATGACGTCATTGCGAGCACGGACACCACATTGGAGATAGAGCAAAATGGCGAAACGATTTCCATCGATGTTCCGGCTGGCACAACGCTGAATGGGTTAGTCGGACTGGTCAACACAGACCCTGATGCCAAGGACAAGGTCAAGGCCGACCTTCTCTATGACGGTAGCGACTACTTTTTTGTTCTCAAGAGTGAGGATTCCGGCGCGGACAACGCCCTCTCCATTACAGATACAGGCACGCTCACAGGCTTCGATCTAGCCAATTTTACCAACACCCAGACCGGGCAGAATGCCAAGATCAAGGTCGATGGCTTTCCGGCTGATCCCGATGCATGGATTGAGCGCGACACCAACTCCGTGGACGACGTCATCGACGGCATGACCCTACAACTCAAGGAGACAACACCTCCTGAAGGCATCATCATTTCAGTCGATCACGACACCGAAGCCATGACCGAGACCATCACGGAATTTGTGGCTGCGGTGAATCAGATCATCCTCGACATCCAGTTGCTGACAGGCCGGGTGACAGAAGAGGAAGATCCAGAAGAAGAAGCATACTCCATCGACAGCTACGCGTTGGACATCATGTACAGCGACATCAAGAACATCCTCTCATCCAGCGCGCAGGGCTTCACTCGCTATGACGAAGACACAGGTGGAGACACATACAACGCCCTCTCGCAAATCGGTTTTTCCACAGATGTTGATGAAGGCTCGGATACCTTTGGCCAGCTCATTCTGGACGAAGAAGAGCTTGAGAACGCTCTGAACAATGACCCGGAAGCGGTGGCTCAACTCTTTTCCGCTAAGGGAACGGGAGAATCCGCCAGTGACAACTTTCAGGTCCTTTCTGTCATTGAGGGGGTAACCCCGCCCGGTGAGCATGAGGTGGAATACACTGTCTCTGGTGGAGTACTCACCTCAGCCACCATCAATGGTGAACCTGCCACCATCGATGGTTGGACCATCCTCGGCATCGATTCCAGTTCGACTGGTTTGTACATATCCGTGACCGATCAGACCGACGGCACCCATTCAGGCACAGCATTGGTCAAGCAAGGTAAAATCGGCCAGATGTCTGACGCGCTAGATGACATTTCTGACGAGGATGTGGGCAGCCTCACCCTTCTCATCGAAAATTACGAGGAAAGCATTACGAGCCTGAACAATCAGATATACAATGAGGAAAAGCGACTCGATACCCTGGAAACAGCCCTGACCCGCAAATATGCTGCGCTGGATGCAACGCTGAGCTATTACGACAATCAAAACGCCCTGCTCACTAGCCAGTTGGCGCAGTTAGATTAAGAAGTCTCAACGCATCACTACAAACTTTTACATTTTCACCGAACTCCGACGATATTTGTTTAACATTTTCGTTTTAAACAGAAGGCTCCCGAGCAATGAACACATCATTTGCTTCAGGAGTCTTTTTTACGCACTACAACAGAACTTGAGGTATATGATGAAATCGCTCCCACTAATCACCATTCTCGCTACCATGCTACTCTTGACCGCCTGCTCCTCACATCAACAGCGCCCTGAAATAAAGATCCCTACCCCCGAACAGCGACTCTACACTCTCAAACACAGACTGAATCTGTCAGACGAACAACTGGAACAAATCACTCCTATTATTGAGGCAGATATTGCCGAGAAATCCAAGATCATGGATTCCTTCGAACCGGGTGACAGGGAAAGCATGCAAACTGCTAAAAAGAAAATGGAAAATCTTGAGTGGGAAACCCTCAGAGACCTATCTGATCACTTGAGCGATGCGCAAATGGAAGCATACTCCGATCTTCTGAAAGAAGAAGAGGATGCCAGAAAGGCACAGATGAAGGAACGCCGTAGAGGAAAGTCCGGAGGCAAAAGAAGAGGGGGAGGCTTCTAGGCCCCCCCTGCATAATTTCTACTTGGTGTATTTGTCGAATATCTTTTGGTACGAACCATCGTCGTACATGCCCTTGAGCGTCTTATCAAAGTCCGCTGCAAGTGCCTCCAGCCCCTTGGCCTTGGAGAAACCAACGAAAGTAGGAGTACTCGCTACGTCCGGAGAAAGACGCTTAGCCGCGCTCGCCTTGCCCATCTTGTTCAGTGTGAACATGGTTACCAGTCCATCGCCGAGATAGTAGTCAAAGCGCTTACCAATGAGCTTCTTCACATTGGAATTAAGATCGCGAGAGGGATCAATACCAGTTAAGGCGCCAGATTTGACCATTCCATCAAACTTTTCACCATAGCTGAATCCCTTGACTACACCGATGGTCTTCCCTTTCAGGGAATTCAAGTCACCACTATAAGTAAGACCTGAGCTTGCAGGGACAAATAGTGTTGCAGACTCATTCACTACAGGAGTACTTCCAAATACCATGAACTGCTTGCGTTCAGGAGTAATGAGGGCGTTGAAGATTCCGTCTTTGGCCCCTGTTTTCACGAGATTAATACCACGGCCCCAAGGCTGCATTTCGATGTTGACGGTATGTCCCATGCGTTTGAAAGCTTCCGTGACAACATCAACACAGACTCCGGTCACCTTTCCATTGTCAGTATACTCAAATGGCGGGTTTTCGAGAGTAACCAGATTGTAGCTTCCAGCAACGGCGAACTGTGCGGAAAGGAGCAGCAACACAACAGCAAACAGTACTTTTTTCATAAACGTCCCCTATGATTAAGTTATGTATTCCACTACTGAGCGAATGAATTAACGATCTTTTCAAGCTCTCCGCTACTCTTCATCGTTTCGAGGAGTGCATTGAACTTCTTCACGAAATCAGCGGCATCAACCTTGTCGGAAAAACCGATAAAGGCATCTTCACCGCCAATAACCATACTCTCTTTAATGTCACTAGCCTTGCCCTTGAGGTTGCCACTGGATTCAAGCTGCTTGATAGTCCAATTCACAGCTTGCTTGTCATTGATGTAGCAATCCACACGACCTGTAGCGAGCTTCTTGATATTGCTTTCCGTACCCTTTGATTCATCCAGAGTAATTTTCCCGGCCGCAGCAGCATCCATGAACTTTTTGCCACCAGACGCGTAACCAAGGTTATTACCAAAAGTCAGCCCATAATAATCTTCAGGGAAGGTATTCCTCGGCTTATTCATCGCTTTATTGTTGCAAAAAACAGCAACTTCTTCTTTCAGAATGGGAGCAGAATAGGGCTTCATCCACGGACGCTGATCGGGGCGGTAATAGGGCGGCACGATGCCGAAAGCGGTGCCCTTTTCCAGCAAAGCAAGCCCACGCTTCCAAGGAATAAGTTTAAATTCGATGTCGTAACCATCCATCTGCGGGAAAATTTTCTGAAGGATCTGCACATAGATTCCATCCATTTTCCCACCATTCATAAATGTGTATGGAGCATAATCAGCATCACCAACGATAACCACTTTCTGCGCTGCGGACACGGTCAAAACCGATGCCATGATAAAAAATGCTGCAACGCTCAGAACCATCAACCGTTTTTTCATAATTTCTTCCCCTCGCCATTATTAAATAAATATCAACGAAGCCCCCAAACAAACCTCAATATAGGTAAGATCATCCCCCCTTATTGTTTTAACAACAAAGAAGGATGATCTTCACATGACTACTTCAAGTACTTATCAACAATTTTCTGATGCATTCCATTTGCTTTGACTGCATCAAGAGCCTTCTGGAACTGTGTGATCACTGCATCGGAAACACCCTTATTAAAGGCGAACTGCAACTTGCCATCTTTAAGGATATAGACTGTTTCAAAATCATCAGGATTCAGTCCCGCCAACTTGAGCTGAAACTTTGCAGAGGATTCTTCATAACCCCATGCATCAATACGTCCCTTATCGAGCTTCTTGATGTTGGATTCATTCTTGGAAGTGATATCCATCTTGTCGGCGCCAATGCCCGCATCCATAAGAAGCTGCTGAGCTACGTCATCACGAATAACACCATACTTGTACTTCGCAAGATCAGCGGCAGAGTTTATTTTCACCCCTGATCCCTTCTTGGCAATAATAGCAATCTTTGTCGCTATGATGGGCCCGACCCATTTGAACAACGGCTTGCGAGCATCGGTCAGTGTCATGGAGAAAAGGCAGGTATTAGCTTCACTTTGCACTCGTTTGTATCCTTGAGCCCAAGGAAGAAGCTTTACATCTGATTTTGACTTGGACGCCCCCATTTCCTTGAACATAGCATCAAGGATATCTGCGGCCAGCCCCTTGAGCTGCCCACCTTCTTCGTAGTTGAAGGGCGGATATTGCTCAGTCATATATGTAATATCATCAGGCCCAGCGGCTTTAGCTGTGGTCAACCCACCAATGCAAAAAACCAACACCAATAGTACAATGATAAACTTCTTCATAACGACTTCCTCCTAATGTATTTTTTTGTTCGTTACGTAAAATAACAAGCAATACATCTAGTACAATTATAATATTTAGATTGATTGACCACTCAATAAAATTGAAACAACAGTTTATAAAGTTCTAATACCACCAGAGGTTAAATTCAGTTACACAAATCATAAGGGACAAATTATAACAACAGTGATTACATCCACTCTACGACATCGGAGGAGTTCTTATGGGGGCAACGAATAGCACTTCTAAGCGGTTCAGCATTCAGGTAAAAATCAGTGCAGCACTGGCACTGGTGGTCACTCTGGTTTTGGGCGCATACGGGGTTTACGACTACTATTCCCAGAGGGGTTCCTTGATGGACGCCGTTGAAATCAAATCTGTCAGAATTGCAGAACGTGTGGCCCAAGGCATGGTCACCCCTCTATGGGATTTTGATCAAGATTTGGCCAAAATCGCTCTTCTGTCCGAAATTTCCGACGATGAAGTCGACGGCATCCTTGTTGTTGAAAAGGACGAGAAAACCATCTTCACAGCCCTTGGGCGCGATGCAGAGGGAAAGCCTACTGAAGTTGAGAAGCTGAATGAAATCGGCACCATCCTTCAGCAACGTGAAGTTATAAAGGGAGAAAAGGAGAAGCTGGGGCTGGTTACAGTGGCCCTCTCTCTGGATAAGGTAAATGAAAAGCTGACGGCTATTTTATGGGGAATCCTCATACAGGTAGTCAGCATGAACGCCATTATCATCATCCTGCTATCTGTCATCATCAATCGTACATTAGTTAGCCCAATTCATGATCTGATTTCTGTTGCTTCCCAGATAGGTGAAGGCGACTTGGCCTCAAATATTCAAGTGGAAAGCCGGGATGAGATTGGTGATCTGGCCGATGCATTCCGATCGATGCAAGAAAATCTGACTCGCATAGTCAAGGACGTACAGCTCGTATCCAATAATGTAGCGGGAGGAAGTGAGGAGCTTTACAGCACCTCAGAAAGCCTTGCGCAAGGCGCTTCTGAACAGGCAGCCAGTGTAGAGGAAGTCTCTTCCAGTATTGAACAGATGTCTGCCAATTTGACCCAAAGCGCGCAGAATGCGCAGACGACAAGATCGCTCGCACAACAAGCTGCTAAGGATGCGGAAGAAGGCGGAACAGCAGTTGAGCAAACAGTCGGCGCTATGAAAGAAATCGCAGAAAAGATCGCCATCGTTGAAGAAATCGCACGGCAGACCAATCTGCTGGCCCTCAACGCAGCGATTGAAGCTGCGCGTGCAGGAGAACACGGCAAGGGCTTTGCTGTTGTCGCAGCCGAAGTGCGCAAGCTCGCAGAACGAAGCGGTCATGCGGCAGCCGAGATCAGCGGCCTCTCAATCTCAAGTCTGGATGTGGCAGATCGTGCAGGCAAGATGCTCAAGAAGACCGTACCAGACATTCAAAAGACTGCCGAACTGATCGAGGAAATATCGACAGCAGCCAACGAACAGAGCACTGGTGTTTCACAAATTGGATCGGCCATTGAACAGCTGGACAAGGTCGTTCAACAGAATGCAGCAGGCTCTGAGGAAGTATCCTCCAGCTCCAGCGACCTGGCAGAACAAGCCCAGGCCATGCAGCGGACAATGAACTTCTTCAAGACATCCGCCGCTGCAGGGGGCTCATATCAGGCAGCCGCCCAACCTGCGAGCCACGCTCTTCCCGAAGGTAACGATGATTTGGAGCGTTTCTAAATCATCTTAAACTGAATGAATCACGACCCATAAAGAAGCTAGAAGAGGCTGGAAACAATGTTTCCAGCCTCTTCTTCTCATGTTCTGATCGGTCACCGGAAAGAAGGTCGTAAACACCAAACTGAGAAGATTGAGCAGATGTGCGAGCCAGATGATCGCCTTCGCGCATCACACGCTTCAACTGCTCAATCGGCATATCAACGGGCAAAATAGTCATGGGTTACCTTAGTATTTCCAGCCAAAGACAATTTAGGCCCTGATATCAAGCCCGGCAGAATAGGACTGGCCGCCACCATTAGGGCCGCCTGCCATTCCATTCTGCATTTGTTCGTATGCATTCACGCCTTGTTCCTTGGCATCCGAAGGCGTACCCAGCATATCCATAAGCTGGTTGAAACCCTCGCTGTCCTTTCCTTGCTGAATACCGCCTAAGCCGCTGAGCTGCTGTTTCAAAGCACTCATCAAGGAGCTTTGATCAGCATCATACTCTTCCTGAGAGACGAATCCGTCCTCATTGGTATCGAGCACATCATAAACTTGACTACTCTCAGTGCTTTCAGAGCTGTCATCCACAGACATCCCGGATTCACTAGACGAATCATCTCCGCCCGAATCAAGGCTGTCCATAAACTTGTCAGACATCTCCGACGCATTGGCCTTGGTCGAGAGGCCATTTGCATTCTGCATCCCGACCATACTGAACATGGAATCCATTGAACCGATTTCCATCGCATTCTCCTGGGTTGCTCCCACCGTCACTCTGCAGTTCGTTATCTGCCGATGAAACTGTCTCCCGCTCCAAAGGCGAACACGCAAAGAATGTGTGGGCTACACTTCTGTCATATCCCAGAATGCAAGCCATGCTTACTTAAGATTTGTTAAGTTACTTGAAGAAAGTGTGATCACTGCTGGATCAGCGATGATGTGTTTCACGAGGGGAAGTGATGTGCAAAGAGCAAAAGGCCCGTGCAATCCTCACAATAAAAGGACCTGAAAGCGAACTTTCAGGCCCCATTTTTTTTTGAGCAGGATAAAGCCTTACGGCTTATCGTTTATTCTTGCTGATCAAACCTTGAATCTCAGTATGATACCCCATGTAGCGAGCCATAACGATATCATCCTTGCGGTATTTTATGACGGCATCGAGTATTTCCTCGAAGCGGGTTTCGGCTTCCATCTCTTCCTTGATTTCGACATATCCATCATGAACGATGTCAACCAATCGGTCAGCATAGACGATTATTTTCTCTTCGAGCCGAGTCAACGTATAGTCCTTGATCGGCAGCCCTTCGGCTTTGGCTTCGTCCGAGGTCATACCACCACGAATGTGCCCTGCCATGATGCTGTTGATTTCATCAGGCAGCCCCAGCTCTTTACCCTTTTGCGCACCGACTACACCATGATCAATACCATGGCTGTCGATCTTCCCAAGGTCATGAAACAGCGCGCCACGGCCAACCAGCTCCATGTCGAGATCAGCACCAGTGCGTCGAGCGACATCCAAAGCCTTCTCAGCAACGTAGATGGAATGTTGAAGGTCTTCTTCCACCATCCCCTCATCGCGAAGCAGGTCAATATCCGCCTGCGAGACAATATAGTCCGCCATTAGTATTTTTTCCCTCTGATACCGAAGTAAGCATAGGCATCTGCCAAATTCTCTTCGTGCATCTTGGTGAGTTTTGCAAATTTCTTATCCATGTCTTCACGGATATGGTTCACGTATTCCTTCACACCATCGTCACCCCATTTTTCCTTAACAAGGGGGGCAAAATCAATGATCCGCGTAAAATCATGGCGTTCATTTTTGTGCTCGGGATCATCCACCCAATCATGAACTTCCTTCCATTCCTTTCCGGTTCTTTCAAGGCTACTCTTATAATGTTCTTTGGTCGGCGGCATAGCATTACTCCTAATAGTTATCAGCTTGAATGATACCATACTGTTTTAGTCAGATTTATTCAATCCAACACCACTATCCCTGCTAACCGGCCAATACTCCGTAAGACAGGTACTTCATAACCACAAAAAAAGCCCTCTTTCACATGGAAAGAGGGCTTACGATTCGTTCAGATTCTCTAGCCGCGAACTTGAGGCAGTTCAATCTTGCCTTCGCTAACCATTTCTTCGATTTGGGCGACATCTTTGTCTCCGCGACCGGACAAGTTCACCACAATGATGGTTTCCTTGCTCAAGTCTGGAGCAATGCGAACGGCGTGCGCCAATGCATGGGATGACTCAAGGGCGGGAATAATACCTTCCATCTGTGAGAGCAGGAAGAAATTATCGATAGCTTCCTTGTCTGAAGCATGCACGTACTCGGCACGATTCAGATCCTTGAGCTGAGAGTGCTCTGGACCAACACTGGGGTAATCAAGCCCGGCAGAGATGGAATAGACTTCGGCGGGTTCGCCGGAATCGTCTTTAAGCATATAGGAATTGAAACCGTGCATGACGCCAGGCTCACCAAAACTGAGGGTTGCTGCATGCTCCCCATACTTGAGGCCGCGCCCGGAAGGCTCGACTCCAACCAGTTTGACAGATTCATCACCGATGAATTCCGAGAACAGGCCGATGGCGTTGGAGCCGCCGCCCACGCAGGCGATGCAATAATCTGGCAGACGCCCTTCGGCTTCCATGATCTGCTGCTTGGTTTCACGGCCCACAATAGACTGAAATTCGCGGACCATCAGAGGGTAAGGGTGCGGCCCTACGGCGGAACCGAGCAGGTAGAAAGTCTCTTCTGCATCCTGCACCCATGCGCCTAGAGCTTCGTCTACAGCTTCTTTCAAAGTCTGCTGACCGGACTGCGCAGACACAACCTTGGCACCCATCATTTCCATACGGAATACGTTGAGCTTCTGACGCTCAATATCCACAGCGCCCATGTAAATGGTACATTCCATACCCATGAGGGCAGCGGTTGCGGCTGTGGCCACACCGTGCTGGCCTGCGCCAGTTTCCGCGATGATCTTCTTTTTGCCCATGCGTTTGGCGAGCAAGATCTGGCCAATCGTGTTGTTGACCTTGTGTGCACCGAGATGGTTCAGGTCTTCACGCTTGAGATAAATTTTCGCGCCGCCGAGCTTCTCTGTCAGGTTTTTGCAAAAATAAAGGGGAGTTTCACGCCCAGAGAAGTGCTTTAGGTAATAGTTGAATTCCTCAATGAACTCGGGATCATTGCGATACTTTTCAAACGCTTCACCAAGTGTATTCAAAATGGGAATAAGCGGTTCCGGTACGTACTGTCCGCCGTATTCGCCAAAGAAACCGTCAGCAGTGCAAGGGGTCGTCATATCTTTCCTCTCCTAAAAGTTTTTCGACTGTGCATAATCTGAAAAAAACCGCGATCAGCTTGCACTGTCGCGGTTGTAATATTCTGTTCTGCTCGTTTGGTGCAGACCAATACTCTCCCACGACGCCGTTACCAGCGCCACCACCAATTGCGGAGTGTAAAGGAAGTTTCATTATTCTGCATGACCGAAAAACTAGGCGAAGTAAGGCGAATTTGTCAAGAGCTTACGATCTCAGGCCATGCACAAACCATTTCATGTAAGACGCGATTTCGACTTTGCCATTAAACAACCTATCCTTACTTTTCCGTGAAAACCACCAGTGAACGAATAAAGTAAGAAGATAACACAAGAAAATATCATGATTTCTTGACCATTATTCTTAGTCGTGCCTACACACATACTGGTTTTTAAGGAAGCATACTCCAATCCATGGTAAGCCTCCGCTTTCAATATGAGCGGCGAAATGAAGAGCACTTGGATTGAAGAAGTTTTTCCGAAAAGGCAGATCAGACTCAAGCTGGCTAAATCTTTTATACAGGCTAATACCAAAGAGATTTTTGTGACTCATCCCACCCCAACACCAAAACTTTTTCTAGCCCAGCTGACTATCCCTGTTCAGCGCATCATGATTCGTTCTGCTGTCGCCTACACAGAGCAAGTGGCACAAACCCTTTCCTTCGGAAAAACAGCGAACTACAACTTACAACTCGCTGTTGAAGAAGCTGTCCGCAACGCTGTAGAACACTTTTCCGGGACACCCGGAGAGGATGAGCGCATCCATCTGGAATTTTTTGTCGAAGGCGATCAGCTTGTCATATCCATCCGGGAGAAAGGAATACCATTTGATCGCAGGCAAGCAGAGCAATACCACCCCGAAGATCTGAAAAGCCTGAATAAGCCGGGCCTTGGGATGTTGCTTATGCATGAAGGGGTTGATTCTGTTGAACAGTTTGTACATGGAAGAGAAGGTAAAGAAACTCGACTAAGCAAAAATTTGCCATGTCAGTCATTGCCACAAGAGCTACGCAACAAGTCGAAAAGGCGCCGCCCCAAAAGAGAAACTGTAAAGAATTCTATCACCCGCCTCGCCCGCCGGGAGGAACTGTCTGATGTATGCCGACTGGCTTGGAAGTGCTACGGCTATACACAGGAAAACTTCCTCTATGATGGGGAGGCTCTCACCCGGAAGTTCGACTCAGGAGAATTCAAATCAATGGTTACCATTGATACTGATCGAGATATCATCGTCGGCCATATAGGACTCAAATATCACGATCCAGCAGTCACGGTTTCAGAAGTAGGCTTATCCTTTACCGACCCAGCATATCGTTGCCCAGGAGTAACCAAGCAATTTGGCGAGATAGCCAGAACTGTCGCTCGGGAGAACGGCGACTCGGGTGTTTTTGACTGCTCTGTGACGACACATCCCTATTCCCAAAAAGCCATGCAGGAATATTTTGGATCATCCCCTTGCGGACTGGTTTTGGGCATTGCCGCTTCCGGGATGGAAGCAAGAAAACTGGCAACTACAACACAGATCAAAGGCTCAACCATAAACCATTACTATGCTTTTGATCGTTCACCTGAAACGGTGTATATCCCCCAGCAGCATCAAGAGATGGTTCGAGCAATATATCAATGGATGCATGTTCCAAGAGAATTTGGGAGTGTGAACGAAGTGCTTTCGTCTGAGAAAGCCTCAACCAGCATAACTGATCTGCCAGACGAGCTGAACGTCTCTTTCATTATAGCCCGCACCATCGGCGAGACAAGTCTCAGCGAAATCAAAGAAGCGTTTCAGCAGTGCAAGGACAACCGCAAAGATGCCATATATGCAATGCTCCCAATTGATGTCCCATCATCACCCAGCTTGGTTGAAGAGCTGGAAAAACTCGGATTTTCCTTTGCCGGAGTCATGCCTCACATTCATGATGGGCGAGATAGGATAACCCTGCAATGGGTTTCCCTCAAACTCGATATGGATGCCATTCGAATATACGGAGATAAAGCCAGAACAATTTTCAATTACGTTACAGCTGAATTGGAACGGGTTAAACACCTGTCATAAACTTACAAGGAAGAACTCTATGAAAAAGATTCTCGTCATCTGCTTTGTGTTGCTCTTTGCAGTTCCCGCCATGGCTACAGATTTCAACTGTCAATTCCCACCTTTTGGCAAAACCGTTGAGCAGTTCAAAGACAGCTCCCTCTTTCTCAAGCACAAAGAAAAAGAAGGAATAGCCTACTACAAATACACTGGGAAATGTAAACTCAAGATTCAGAAACTGGTCCCCGAAGTGGATCAATATTTTGGATTTATCAACGATAAGATTTACTGCAATATCCTTTCTTTCTACTTGCCGGAGACACTCCCTGTTGAAGAATTTGAAGACTACTGTTTCAACCTGCTCGAAGGATATATTATCAAGCCAGCAAAAAGAGCAGACGAAGGAGACTGGAGAATAACCAAGTGTAACCACACTATGGATGGTCTCGTAATCAAGTTCAAATTCAACAAGAAAACACGCCAAGGCAAGGTTGGCTGGTACTACACACCGCTGAGAGAGAAAGATGATTTCTTAGAAAAGGAATAGTAAACCAGTTTCAATCAACCAGCCTCAAGGAGAGCTTTGGACAAAGGTGATAGCCTTTTGCCATAAAGCCCATGCATGCAATTCCATAAAAAAGGCCTAGAAGGACAAACTTCTAGGCCTTTATTATGGAGTGGAGTTAAAGCAACTACCCATCCTCTAGAAAGTCACTCAAGTGCCAGCAAACAGAAAGCTCACTGCACAAAGAAGCAAAAAAGTAGGCCCCACGCAGATAGCACGCTGCGTGGGGCCTGAAGAAACTCCGTTCGCCATGTGTCGCAAGGTCCAGCGCAACAGCTTACGGAGGTGTTCTGTCAATCTGTTCAAAATCCTCGCTGACTTGGTTGCTTATTGCCCTTGTCAGCGAACATATTGAGCAGACTGTGATACTGAATAGAAGAAACCCGGGGCGAGCCAAAAGCCCTGCCCCGGGTGTTTATATGTTCTGTACTAGCTGGTCATGCTCTTAACAGGACGCCCCAGCTTGGCCAGGAACTGCTTCCTGGACATGGGGCCCTTCTGGATGGAAGACGCGTCGGCGGACAGCATTTCAAAGTAGCTATCCGGATCGGTCTGCACGAGATAGATGACGCGAGTTTCGTCAACATCTATCAGCTCAGCGTCGGGGAACTTGTCCTGCACTTCAGCCAGGCGTTTTTCAGCCATAGCCAACATATCGTCACGATCACCAAAGCTCATGGTGCCGGTCGGACAGCTGGTCACGCAGGCAGGCTTTTTGCCAGCCCTAACGCGGTCGATGCACATGTCGCACTTCATGACTTTGCCGGTTTCCTGGTTCACGCGAGGAATGTCGTAGGGGCAAGAAGCCTGGAAGGCGTCCTTGTCTTTCTCCTGCATGGTCAGGTCAGTATAAACTACAGCGCCGGTGGCTTCGTCATGGACGATGGAACCGGGAACTTCCATAGCATCGATGCACGGCGGCTCGACGCAATGGCGGCACTGTTCGGGAAAGAACAGCCACTGCAGTTTGTCTTCGACTTTCACTTCACTGAAGCGAACGAGACGGATGGTATTACCGGACAAATCCTTGGGGTTCTGGTGAGAGCCCCAGTTGGTTGTCTTTTCGGCGGGCAACTTTTTCCACTGTTTGCAGGCAACCTGACAACCACGGCACGCGGTACAAAGGGTCAGATCAACAAAGAAGCTTTTACCACTCATTATTTATCCCCTTCTTTCCACTTGCGCATGTTGACCATGAACGCCTTGTATTCAGGAATACCAGTGTTCGGATCACCAACGTTGGGTGTTACAATGTTTGCAGAGTCGCCACCGTCGAGGGGTTTCACCCAACCGTAGTGCCAAGGCATACCGACCAGATGAATGGGATTGCCATCAATCTGGTATGGCTGAATGCGTTCGGTAACCATTGCGATTGCCCACAAGGAACCACGGAGGCTTTCGATGGTAACTTTCTCACCATTTTCGATGCCACGAAGTTTGGCGAGCTCAGGGCTGATCTCAACAAACATTTGTGGTTCAGCTTCAGTCAACCAATCACACCAGCGGGTCATGGACCCTGTCTGCCAGTGCTCAGTGACACGGTAGGTAGTAGCAACGAACGGGTAACGCGGATCACAAACAGCTTTTGCTTCACCATCCACCTGAACCGCAGTCGGGTTGTGGAGTGTCTTGGAGAAAGGATGCTCTTTTACAGGGCATTCCAGCGGTTCGTAGTATTCAGGCAGCGGGCCATCAGCGCGACCGGGGCCAAAGAGCTGACCGAAGCCGTTTTTACGCATGATGAACGGATGCTTGGTACCAGGAGCCCAACCACCATCAGGGACGTCGCCTTCCCACTTCTTACCGTTCCATTCGATAACAGTGCGTTCCGGATTCCAAGGCTTACCCTGAGGATCACAAGACGCTCTATTGTAAAGAATGCGACGGTTAACAGGCCAACACCATGTCCAATTCGGGAACAGACCGATCTTCTCTTGAAGCGGAGTCTGTGCGGAATTGTGGCGCTGGGATTTATTTTCAGTGTCGCTCACGGAGTTACAGTAGAGCCAGTTACCAGATGTGGTGGAACCATCATCCTGAAGGTAAGCAAAGCTCGGGACCTGCTGTCCTTTCTTGAACTGCTTGCCCTTAACTACGGTGTCTCTAGTGAACCAACCATTACAGAGTCGTGCAGTTTGTTCTGCGCTGAACTCCATGTGGCCGTGGCTGTTCTTTTCACACATGTTGTTGAAGCTCAAGCGAGTGATCGCTTCAGGAAATGCTCCGCCTTCTTTCTCATAAAGGTGGGCCATTTCTTCCCACAGCTCGTGGAACATGTGACCATCGGTGAGGACGCCATCTTTGGGTTCGGGACCAGCATAGCGCCACTGCATCCAACGACCAGAGTTGGAAACCGAGCCATCTTTTTCGATTGCGGTTGCGCAAGGAATAAAGAAGGTTTCAGTCTTAACTTTGGCCGGGTCCATGTCAGGACCTTTCCAGAAGCTGGAGGTCTCACAGTCAAAGACGTTGACGTTGACCATCCAGTCAAGCTCGCCAAGAGCTTTACGTGTTTTGTTGGAGTCGGAGCTGGAACAGGCCGGGTTCATACCCCAGATCCATGCACCAGTGAATCCGCCTTCGTACATGCGGTCGATAAGCGGAATCCAAGAGTACTCGCTTGCAGCGTGGGTTTCCAGCTTGGGCAGGTACTTGTAGGCTTCAGCCGGAGTATCGTCAGAGTACATAGCTTTGAGCAAGCTTGCAGAGTACTTGGGATAGTTCTGCCACCAGTTTGCACTCATGGGGTCCTTGGTTACAGGCGCGAACTTCTTGTTGTACTGGTCAAGAGTGTCCAGTCCAGCAAGGGGAGTTGCGATGTAGCCGGGGAGGATATGGTAAAGGAGAGCGTAGTCAGTGGAACCCTGAACGTTACACTCGCCGCGCAGCGCGTTAACACCACCACCAGCGATACCGATGTTACCAAGCATAAGCTGAATCATGGCCATGGCACGGATGTTCTGCACGCCAACGGTGTGCTGAGTCCACCCCATTGCGTACATGATTGTACCAGCTTTCTTAGCAGTACCAGTAGCGGAGTACATATCGTAAAGCTCTGTCAGATCTTCATGAGAAAGACCGGACATGCTGGAGACTTTATCGAAAGTGTAGCGCGCGAAGTGCTTTTTCACGATCTGGAAAACGCAACGCGGATCTTTCAGGGTTTTGTCCTGTTTGGGAACGCCGTTTTCGTCGTTCTCAAATGCCCACTTAGACTTGTCATAAGAGGCAGTCTTAGAATCAAAACCAGAGAAGATACCATCTTCGAATCCGTAATCTTTACCAACGATGAAAGAAGCGTTGGTGTAGTCACGCATGTATTCGAGGAAGTAGCGTTCGTTATCAATAATATATTTAATCATACCACCGAGAACGGCGATATCAGAACCAGGACGAAGCGCTATGTATTTGTCAGAACGTGCGGAAGTACGTGTGTACCGGGGATCAACATGAATGATCTTTCCGCCTTTCTTTTGCGCTTTCAAAGCCCATTTGAAGGAAATGGGATGGTTTTCGGCAGCGTTGCTGCCCATTATCAAAATGCAATCACTGTTCTGAAGATCATTCCAGTGATTGGTCATCGCACCGCGTCCGAACGACTCTCCCAGAGCCGCAACAGTTGCGCTGTGTCAGATCCTGGCCTGATGTTCGAGGTAGACGATACCCTGGGCGCGCATAAATGCGTGCATTGCGTAACATTCTTCATTGTCGAGTGCAGCGGAGCCGAGAGAAGCAACACCCATATTACGGTTAACGACTTGGCCTTTGTCGTTCTTTTCTACGAAAGCTTTATCGCGGGATTTCTTAGCAAGCTTGGCGATGCGTTTTTTACACCAGTCCCAGCTTTTTTCTTCCCACTTACCAGAGTAAGGGGCGCGGTGGAGACATTTTCCATTACGAACAGCGTTCTCAGTCATCTGGATGGAGCTTGCGCCCTTTGCACAGAGAGAACCTTCGTTAATGGGGTGGTCGGGGTTTCCTTCCACATTGATAGCTCTTTTAGTCTCCAAAGAGGTAGTTACTACCAATCCACAGCCAACGGAACAATAAGCACAAACGGAAGTAGTATCTTTACTCCATTCCGGCTTCATCTGTTCAATCTTTGTGATGGCTGTTTTCTTACACCCCATACCGAGGCCACCAAAGGCGACACCGAGGGCTGCTGTTGAAGACAGCTTTACAAAGTCACGACGATTCAGTTTCATTCTTAATCCTTAACTTGTCGTTATCGTCCACGAATCTCACAGCCGAGCACTGTAAGGAGCCTGTAACCAGAGAGCGCCACAGGAGGCTCATGAAAAGTCATGTCATCGCAAAAAGAAACTGGAGCCCAAGTGACAACTTGAACGTCCAGCGTTTTGGCATACTCTTCACACGCCTCAAGACACACCCCAAGCCCTCCAAAAGGAAGATCGACTGTGCTCTGCGCTGTTATGTGTTTTCCAGTGAGTGCCATTATGCACCTCCATGACCATTGCTTTGTACTCCGTGCACAAAGGCAATGGGGTAGATAGGGAGAATCCAGCTAAACGGCAAAAAAGAGCAACACTCTTTCAATTTCGCACACCACCCAACATTGTGTCCAAATATGCATAATACTTGCTTCTTTGAGAGGAAAGAATAAGACAGAAAAGAGGATATTATATTCCCTTAGACACCGAGAGTAGATTGCAAATGATATCGTGGCACACCGCGCCGACACTTGTCTTCGTTCACTCTGAGACAAACCATACTGCGAGTGTGAACCTTCATTTTAAGTCGAATCGAAATCACCCTCATCAATTGCAAATAGAAAGAACAGCGGATCCATATTGAAGCCATATCTACCTCAACTCACACCAAATACAACGCTCACCATTTACTCAATATAACGTTTTCACACTACAAACTGCCCTACTAATATGCAGTAGCAACACGAGGACATGACTATAATTAACTGTACCAATATTAATACGGAGTGAAGAGTCGAGGTAAAAAGCATCAGAAGAAGAAAAGAACTCCAAGTATTCATTTGGAACCCTAAACTTTCTCTTGGTGGAACTGGAAGGAGTGGAACCCACGGCCTCTTGATGCCATTCTTGAGGGTGCAAAACAAAGAAACTTATTAAACAAGACTTATTCACCACCAAACACTTCGAAGCACTGTATGATTAGCCGTGCATAGTGTGCGTAATGTCGGGCTTTTGGCGGGCTGTCGAAAGCTGAGCAGTTATATATAGCGGACACTGGAACCGATTACACCACAGCGCGACTTACCAAAGGCAACAGAGATCGCTGAACGATTCGGCTAAAAATGCCACTTAGTGACCCAACAAAAGTACTCCACTTCTCATGGAACAACAGCTTGTAAAAAGTAATACATCCAGCGACTGCTCCAGCTTCGCAATGAGGCCTGAGCGAAGCCTGCAGGTGATAACACTGTCCCAGCGAGATATTCAGGTGAGAGAAACGAAAACTGAAATAACCCTACCTACAATACATATGGCCTCACACTTAACCAGAGGTGAGCCCTTTCAATGACACGAGGGCCGTTTCCAACTCCGTGCGAATTGAAGAAGAGGACTGACTGTTGGCGAGGACATAGTCAGCAGTGACAAATACCATTTTCCAGCGGGGCCTTTGAGGAAGTGTCTCTATTTCGAGATATTTATCCAACGTCTGAGTTCTAAAATACCCATCACGCTCCATGTAGACATTCCACAAACCGGACTGCTCGGCCAAGTCCGCCTTGGTCTGCCGGGTTGCATCCACCCAGCAATCAATGGCGAGATTCATGACCTTAACCGCAAGGGATCGCCTTTGATCATCTTTGGATGGGCCTTGCATCCGAATGCTAATTTTACCAAGAAGGTCATCCAATGATTTAATATCATCTAACAGTTGCTCACGTTTTTCCGGGCTGGAATGGTCTGCTGAAAGCATGGCATTCTCTAATGCGAGCACCCGCTGCCGATTCGCATTCAAATCTTCGACTATTTTGACAGGAAGAGGCATACCTTCACCGCTCTGGTTCCCAGCTCCACGCAACAGCAAAAGAGTAAGTGTCTCTTCTTCCAACTCAACACGAGTAGCCAAGAACGAAATGTTCGCCACCGCCCCGCTCTCCCCAAGAGCGACACCTTCGAACCACGCAGATGACCCAGCCTCCTGCTGGCGGCCACAACAATAATCCAGCAGTTTCGAAGAGGAATCACCGGAAACATCTTGCAACAGAACCTCAAGAGATTGTCCTAACAACCCCTTATCTGCAGTAGCCACCATCTCTTTCAAAGGTTCATTATAAAAAACTATCTCACAACTATGATTCACGACGACAATCACGTCATCGAGAGAGTCAAGCACCTTCCCAAGCCGAATATGCAGGAAGCGAAGATGACTCTCCGTCTTCCGACGCATTTCAATCTCATGCCTAAGTTCAGCATTCTCAGCTAAAGCGGCATAAGCTTCTTTTAACTTAAGTTGTGAGAGCACTCTCGCGCCCAATTCATCGCGGGAAAACGGTTTGGTGAGGTAATCATTGGCACCGGCTGTAAACCCTTCAACAATGTCGCTAATCCTGTTCTTCACGGTCAGCAGGACAATGGGCAGAACCGAAGGAGTGAATCTGCGGCGAAGCTCTCGGCAAACCTGATACCCGTTCATGTCCGGCATCATGACATCCAGCAGGACCAACTCCGGCTTATCACCTTCTTCAATCATGCGAAGCGCCATTTCTCCGTCCGTCGCGGTACGAAATGAAATCCCCGCCAAATCAAGAATCGACGCCACGACTTGGAGATTCACAGGTTCATCATCAACGACAAGAACCTGATAACGGCCAGGCTCGGCTTCCATTTCGGCAGGAATGGACAAGGTCGGTTGGTTCGACACGCCATACGACAAGGGCAATGAGACACTCATCTCGCTTGCATCCGATCCAGCCACAGGCAAAGTGAAACTGAAGGTACTGCCTGCCCCGGGTTCAGAGACAACCTTGAGCACTCCCCCATGCAATTCAACGAGCTGTTTTGTTATGGAAAGCCCGATTCCAGTGCCGCCTATCTCTCCTGTTCTGCCTTGCTCATACGGCAAGAATATTTGCTGCTGTTGTTCCTCAGAAATACCTTTTCCCGTATCAGTTACAGAAACAATAGCATTATCTCCATCGTACTCGACAAGCACTGAGATGCTCCCGGAATCAGTAAATTTCACACTGTTCCCGACCAAGTTAAACAGAATCTGCTCAAGCCGATCAGGGTCAGCCATTACAGGAGAAGAATCTGAAGGAACATTGTTAACCAAAAGCACTTCTTCATTTCGCCTCAATATCTGAACCAAAGACAAGACCTGCTGCACTTTGGCATGAAGACATACTGACTCCCTGTTCAATTCAATATCTTTGTGTTTCAGACGGGAAAAATCAAGCACATCGCTAATGAGCTTTGAAAGTCGGCGACCACTTTGGATGATGGTATTGAGATGATTCGAAGTCGAGCCAGCCTGATTGGTGTCGAGCCTGGCCAACATGGATTCGGCAATACCGATCATCCCGGCAAGAGGCGTCTTCAATTCATGGGTGGTATTGGCTAAAAACTCATCTTTCAACCGATCAAGCTGTAATAGGCGAACATTGGTTTCCGCCAATTCGCCAGCCAAACTCTCAGCCCGGTTGAACGCCCGCGAAAAGCGGAAAGACAGGTAAAGAGCATAGGACAGGATAAAAGCGAATATCCCCAATGGCCGTAAGGAGGCCACATCAATAATATTCATATCAAAGAGGAGATCATCCAATTCTGCCACGGCAAGAGCAAGATATCCAACACTAAGAATCCATACGCCTTTCTCTCGATTATATATGTCGATAGCAAAACAAACGAACATATAAATCAAAGCCAAGGTGCTGAGTACAAAATAGAAAAACAACACAATGTCGTAGGCATTGGGGGGCGTTGCCAAAATATAAGCCATATACAGCAAGCCAAGCACCCAGTAGGTGCGATCCACGATGTTCCCAAACCGCTTTGGGAAGAGACTGTGGTAAAACATCAGCATGAGCGGAATCGTTGCACCATAAGGCAGCAGGGAACAATTGATATACCACTCCCAAGACAGTGAAGGAGCCAGATTCGTCATGAGAAAGCCAGACGATGGGCTAAAGAGAATGGCAACACACCAAAAAAGACAGAAGAGACCGAAGTAAAGATACTCCTTGCCGGAGCGGCGCATGGAAAAAAGCGATATATAGAGCAGACTCAGGCAGCACAACGCGCCAGCCATACAAACCCCAAGGAGACGGGGCGTGCTATAAAACCCGTTGATCTGGCTCGCGGTACCAAGCAGCACATCGCCATTCAATCCACCCTGCACGTTGTGATAGTTAGATACGCGAAGCGTAATCTCCATTACACGCCATGCTTCCGGGCATTCCGCAATCACGTAGTGCTTCTTCGGAGATTCGGTTACAAAACTGGTTCCAAGCTGACCGCTCGACTCCATCTTTGTTCCGTTGATCCAGATTTCACAGACCGACATCCCACCAGCCACAAGCACTGCCATCTTGTCGGGATGCACGTCCGGCAGGCTCAATCGTACCGTATAGGTAGCATGCCCCTTGGAATTGAGGTGTTGACCATTGACAGTTAATCCCTGCCACAAACCGGGAACAGGAAAGAAATCCAAAACAGAACCATCTGCCAGATCCCCCGAGGATTTCCAGTCAAACTGCCATTTTCCGAACAGCCTCACAGGGCCATCCTTTTCAAAATCCCACGAAGACAAATCCACAGCTCCATCAATGACGGGCGGAGATTCGACCTGCTGTGCGCATCCCATAAGGAGCAGCATGAGAAGCGAAACGACAACGGCACGAGCAATGGGGAAATGGATTATTTTCGAGAATATGATCATGAGTGTGTCCGGAGCAGTCTAACAGGTTCAATCCAATTAACAATTAGATGGCGTGCAGCAGCAAAGATGTCCAGCAGTTTTACTACAAAAGGGGATCTACAAGAACAGATGCTCATATCTTCATGCGAAATAACAAAAGCCACTGAGCTGACGCAGTGGCTTTCATGATCGTTACATCTCAAACACATAAAGGATTTGCCTCAAACATCCTCAGCCTACCTCACTGTGTAGGAACCGTCAGTTGCAATTGAGAATCCTGCTCGCCTTTATCCATCAAGGTGAAAGCAAGCATGATGAAAGAAAAAACACGTTTGGTAACAAGGTCATGATCGTCCACCCAAAACCAGTTGCCACGGTAGTCCACCGAAGCAAAGGCGCCTTGTGGCTTGGTCACGGAAGAGTGCACCATCACTCTATCGAAAAGCCCACCTTTGGATACCTGCCGCCCAGGAACCGCCTTATGTGTCGCCACATCTTCAACCGGCACTTCCATGCGGCCAGCAACAGAGGCAAGCATCTGAGCAAGAGAGTACGTCTGCAACATGACGACATCGTCTCTGATCAGAGTAGAACCAAACCCTATACGATACTCATCCCTGTCGTCAGCGAGACCGAGTACAGCCTGCAATTCCTTTCGAATTTGTCTGACCTCAGCCCCATCTTTACGTGCTGCCAATTTCAGGCGTAACCGCGGTGGAAATTCTTCCTTCTGTTTGGGGTCACGCACAATATGAAGCGCGTTCAAACCCTGTAAAGAGGTCAGCAATTCAACCGCCCGCTTGAATTCCGGGTCAGCTTCCCTGAACCCATTTGCAGTCAAGGACTCGTTACGAAAACCATTGATACTGCGCAATCCGAGGCTCAACACGAATTCTGCCGAGGCCCCCGCTTCAACACTCGCGAGAATGTTCTGAAGGGGGACAGGAGACATGACCCCCCGGAAAAAAGCCGTACCAGTCAACGGCCTATAGGTTACGGTTGGACGATCAGTGTACTTTGCCGTCCCACCCAACTCAAATAGAGAGGAGTCACTGGTTCCTGAAAAATCGTATGCTGTACGCGAAGCCCCAACACTCCCACCAGTCTCCATGGAATACGAAGCAACAATCTCTCCCACATCCATAAAAAAGATGGGTTCAACATAACGAATCTTGGCAATATTCAAAAGAATCTGCCGCTTCCACGACTCAGTGATGGACGTGTTGTATTCGATGCGATCCCGTTCTACGCGCGGCGGCCCAATAGCCGCACATCCGCCCAGAAAAGAAACGACCAGCAGCCAACAGAAACAGACGCGCAACTGCATTTTCACCTCGGCTATCGAAAGATTTCATCCAGCCAGTCGAACACAACCTGCCCAACGATGCCCCGATTTTCCATAATGCAATGGTTGGTTGCCCCTTCATCCGACGGCGTCACCACCAAAGCACTCCGCTCATCCCGAAATCCATCCATCGCCACCTTCTGCTGACGCTGAACTTCTTTGCTTCGGTATTCACCTTCACCCACGATGAGTAGGGCCGGAGCTGCTATCTTCTTGGAATCAAATGTATTTCCCTTATTCGCTTCGATGAGTTCTTCCGGCTTATCCACACCGTATCGCCAGCAGATGGATTTCACCACATCCCCATGAAATGGAGACCATGAGTCGATCTCCTTCTGGGAGGCCGCAGCAGCAGGCATGGCCGAAAAAAGTGGATACGCATCCACCACAGCGGAGCTCATGGCAATGGCCTTGAAACGAGAGTCGTGCATAGCAGATTGGGGTACGAAGAGACCACCACCACTAATTCCATAGGCCGCGAACTTCTCCGGTGCCACATCAGGACGACTCAGGGCGTAATCCACCACACTCTTCATGGGGACGTTAGTATCCGTGCGGAAGACATGCCCAGCATGAGGCAACATGCCCTGTCCAGGAAGATCCACTGTCATGAAATTGTACCCACGCTCATGAGCCTGAGGTTCAATGTAAAAAAACAAATCTTCAATGAACGTTTCCCCGCCGCCGATCATCAGCAGCGTTTTTGCGGGCTTGTCCGAATTATCAGCCTTGCGAAAAAATCCGGGAAGGACAGTGTTCTCAAAAGGAATCTCAAAGTACTCAAGAGGCGGATCAAATAACGGTCCGGCCTGCTTCATCAAGGCACGACACTTCAGGCCGCGCTTCTCCAGTTCCGGGTTATTCGGAAGCATAGCGAGTAACGAGATACGGTAATAGTAAGCGGCGCGAATCAGTTGATTCCGCGCACTAACCGTATGTCCTGCTTTTAGCGCACTTATACCCCGCGCTTCCACTCGTTCAGCCAGTTCATACCATTCCTTTTGCCAGCTAACCGCATCACCGTCTTTGATGCGAGATGCGGCATAGAATGCCTCACCGATTTCAACACCACCGTTCCGGGCAGCACCGAGTACAAGGTTGCCGAAATGGAAATCCATGTCGCCATCCTTGAAGAAGTAATTGAACGAGGTTGCATGGGCATCAAAAGTCTTGGCATCGTCACTGGCCCACCCAGTACCAATGAAGAACGACAATATGATTAGAGTCGTCAAAAATACGTTCCGTTTCATTCCTTCCTCCTATTGCAACTGCGGCATGACGCGACTGTCCAACCAGTTGAGGATACGTTCCGCAGACACAAAAGGGGCACCGGACTGACAATGAAACTGCGCGCCGTGGTCTGTGTTGAACTCGTAATACGTCTTCTTCGACTTCAAGCCGTTGTAAAACCGCTTGGCCTGCGCGTTGGACCCGGCAATTTGGTCGTCGCTTGAATTGAGCACCAGCATCTCGGTTTCGATTTTTCCGAGCACACCTTCCATGCTGTATTTGCGTAATTTGGAGAACAGGTCATAGGGAGTCTCGACATCAAAGGTCCACAACATCTGATTGATGAACTGACGCAGATCCGGGTGCGCTTCCATCTCCTTAAAAGCAAGGGCGTTGACATTCTTCTTCCTGCGCGACTTGCCCACACCGTTTCGCACTTCTTCCGGGAACTTAGTCATGGTGCCTTCAAACACGCTGTACACGCCACCATCCGCGATTCCCCACTTGATACGTTTCTCAAATGCAAGCGCACGAGGAACCAAATAGCCCCCCATGGAATAGCCAATAATGGCGAGCCGTTCTGGATCGACTTCAGGCCGAGCCAAAGCGTAATCCACCACCGGGGTGACGACCTTCTCCCAATCATGTCTGAATGGCAGTTTTTCAACGGAAACAACTTCACCCTGCCCCGGCCCTTCGTAGATCAGGCAGTTGTAACCACGTTTTGCGGCATGTGCGCCAAGGATGAAATAGAGGTCCTCCGCAGTACCATCAAGACCAGTTTGAATGAGTAACAAGGGGCGTTTTTTACCGGAGTTATCGGCCTTAATGAAATAGCCCGGCAGAGAGGTTTTTTCATAAGGAATACAGACTGGTTCGATAAGGCCGCCTGACAAACCTGCGGCCTTGAGAAAACTCTTCCGGCCCTTTTCCCAAGCAAGATGTTTGCGTGGGTCATCTTTGGATAGATAGATTTCACTGGCACGGTAGTAATTGGTTGCGCGGAGGTACGCCTCTTTTGCACTGACAGCGTGCAGGCTACCTATGAATTCATCTCCCAGCCCACGCACTTTACCCGCCATGGCATCCCATGACTTGTACCAACTTTCCTTGTCATAATCCTCAATGCGACTGGTTACAGTCAACAATTCACCGAGATCGGAACCGCCTGCGGCAATAACACCAAAACGCCAGAGGCTCTGGAAAGCAAACGAAGCATCGTTGAATTGGAATTTATTTAGAGCGCGATCAGCAATGTCACGAGGCGCATTATTCGGCTTGCCACGATACTTATCCCACTTGGTAATACCGCCGCCAATATACACTTGCTCGGGAAGTGGAAAATGTGTGTGAATGAACAGCCATTTTCGCTCGACTTTGGCATGCTCCACCATGGCATCTGCCACCGCGTTGAGCATGCCTTGAACATCATCGTCACTGAAGAAGCCGGGAACATAGAGGTCAACAAACAGCGGCTTGTCTGACTCTTTTCCCTCGTAAACAATATTATCAAAGGTCTGCCAATAATAGGTGATAAAGGATTCTTTGATCCCAGTGACCCGACTTACATCCTTGCTCACGGACGCCAGCACTTTCTGGACATCAAAATTCACTGGAGGGGAAGTCACTCTAACCATAGGATCAGCGGGATCGATACCACCCGAAGCTTGAGCAGGTCCATGAATCAATAACGCTAATCCAATCACCCCAAGAAAAATTGTCGAAAGAATGAACCCCTTAACACAACGCATGGCATACCCCTTTGCATTCATCTGCGATGCGTATCCCCGCATCCTCAGTGCTGAATTATTTCAGTATCCATTTTTATTCCAATCCACATAATTCAAGTCAAAAACTATCCCTGTGAATCCACGTGAAGAATAAGATATTATGCTAATTTTATTGTCTAATCAGACCGAAGGGCATCAATAGGACTCAAGCGAGCCGCCTGTCGTGCAGGATAATAGCCAAAGAACACGCCCACGGCTGCGGAGACACCCACACCAAGCACTGAAGCGATGGTTGAAACGAAAAATTCCCAACCGGTGAAGTGGCAGATAATAGCAACAGCTCCGACACCTCCCCCAAGGCCGACAATGCCGCCGATGAATGACAAAAGGACAGACTCAATGAGGAACTGCATTTGAATATCGTTCCGTTCCGCACCGATAGCCCGCCGAATTCCAATCTCCTTGCGGCGCTCCGATACAGAAACAAGCATGACGTTCATAACGCCCACTCCGCCCACGATGAGCGAGATAGAGCCAATGGCTCCAAGGAGCAGAGTAAACATGCGCATCTGTTGATCCATCTGCTGGACTAGTTCTTCCGCACTCGTCACGCGCACTTCTTGCCGTGCTGAAAGCTGGAAATATTCTTTGAGCTGGAGGGTCGCTTCCGCAGCAACACCGTGCCCATTCATACGCGCCCCAAACACAGTAATCTTGGGGCGTTCAGGTTGTCGCAGTGCCGCAGTCATCGGAATCATTACCCCGTCATTGATTTCATACGGGCTGAATGTACCAGTAGGGACCGCCCCTGCAACACCGACCACAGTGTATAGTTTCCCACCAAAGACAATCTGGGTTCCAACGGGATCACTCACACCTTGATCTGCAAGCCACTGCGCCTTTTGATGGCCGAGAACGCAATAGTTAGAAGAGCCGTCCAAATCAGAAATGAATCGCCCCTGAACCAACGGGACCTTGAATAGATTCTTGAATTGCCCTGTCACACCAAGGCCCGAACTTTGGGTTCGTTTTCCGCCGTAGGTCAGTTGAGAATACATGGACACATATGGAGCTGTGATTCGGATTGTCGAACACTCTCTCAGAATGTTCTGAATGGTATTTAATGCCATGCCACTCCCCTTTGAGCGCTGGCCGTGCTTACTCTTCAGCCGGACCACACAGATGTCCGTCCCCATCTCGCGAAACTGTCGAATCGCCTCATTCTCAACGATCTGCCCGACCGTCACCATGGCAATGACGGAACCAATGCCGATAACAATACCGATCAGAGCAAGCAGAGAGCGTTGCTTGGAGCTCCACAAAGAGCGCATGGCTTCATGAATGTTTTCGCCCAAAATCATAGCGCCGCCACCACCCCATCCTGCATGAGGACAGCCCGGCCGCACTGTTTCGCCAATCCGGGGTCATGAGTGATGATCACTATAGTAATACCTTCTTCCTTGTTCAGCGAAAGAAACAAATCCATGATCTCACGACTGGTGGCAGTGTCCAATGCGCCGGTAGGTTCGTCCGCAAGGATGAGGGAAGGGTTGCCACACAAAGCGCGAGCAATGGCAACGCGCTGCTGCTGGCCACCAGAAAGTTCTCCGGGACGATGATGCTCACGATCAGCCATGCCTACTTTTTCAAGCATCGCCTGTGCGCGTTGTTTGCGCTCTTTAGGCAGAACGCCGCGATACACCAAAGGAAGGCACACGTTTTCCAAGGCCGTCAATTTGGGCAGAAGATGAAACTGCTGGAAGACGAATCCGATTTCCTTGTTTCGAATCCGAGAAAGCTCGTTATCTGATAGACCGGCTGCCAAGCGTCCGCCAAAAGAATATTCACCAGAGGATGGCTGATCAAGGAACCCAACGATGTTCATCAGTGTACTTTTGCCGCAACCGGATGAGCCCAACACGGCAAGCATATCGCCCTGCTCAACACACAAGGTCACGCCTTTGAGTATCTCTACATCAACGGTCCCGAGAGAATACGATTTATGGATGTTTGTGAGTTCCAGCATGAGGACCTACTGCGACGGATTCGCCAAGATAACGGTTCCACCCTCAAGGCCGGACAGGACCTCGACATCGGAAAGCGTAGTGTACCCTGTTTCAACAGGCCTCTCCTGTGCGGAGCCATCTTCGCCCAGTATGAAGACGACTGAACCATGATCATGGGTGCGCCTGACAGCGGACAAGGGAACCATGATCGCGTCAGGATTGGAGTATGTCTCCACCTGCATATTCGCCGTCATACCGAACCGAACCCGCTTCTCAACACCATCAGGCAGCTCTCGAAGACGAATGGTGGCAGTAAAAGTGGGAACCTGACCATCGTTGGCCTGCGATGAAAGCTGTGCGATGCGACCCTTAAGCCGGATAGTCGGAAAAGCGTCACCGGAAACAACAACAGGCTGTCCCGTTTCCAGACTGTTGATATCCAACTCGTCAACTTCAGTAGTGATGGACAAACCTTCGATACTACCAATAGACAGCAACGCCTGCCCTTCGTTCACCATCATGCCCGAGGTGATGCTTTTTGCGTCTTTCTCTTTAGCTGCGGGCTTGATCGCAACACCGGACACAGGAGCTACGATAGTGGCTTGATGTATTTTATCCTCAGCGGCAACCATCTTTGCTTCAGCATTCTCCAATTCCATCCGAGCAATTTCACGGTACTCGTCATCACCTTTATCTCGTACGGACTTCAGATTCTCCCGACTGGAAACATACTGCATTTTCTTGTCACGCAAATCCTGAAGCGTGCTCTCATACTCACTTCGGGGAATGATGCCTTCATCCAGCAAGGTTTTGTCTTCCTTGGCTTTCCCTTCTGCCTTGGACAACTGGTTTTTTGCCTGACTTAAATCTCGACGGGCCTTGGCCACATCCGGCATTTTGTCCCATTGCTCAAGCTCAAGATACCTTTTCTTGGCCTTGATGAACTCAGCACGGGCATCACGCATCTTGGATTCCATTTCAGCGGTATCGAGAACAGCCAAGGTCTGGCCACGCTCCACATGATCGCCATAAAAAAATAGTTTCTCTTTCACTCTACCCTGGAAGGGAGCAGTCAAGGCGATTTCTTCCAGAGGAGCCACTGAGCCTGAAAGAGAAATAGAACGGGTCAACGGACGGGTCGACACTGTCATAGTTTCCGCTTCCCCGGAGACGACGGGCGTATATGAATCAGGTGTGATGGAAAGCGTGTCCGTATCCATCCAATAGTAAATGCCGATCCCGATAAAAAAGACCAAAATCCCCAAGGTCAGTCCATTGCGAATTTTCTGCCCATAATTCAAGGCGGCCTCTAGCTCTTGCGTCTTTTCATCCGCCACGCGGAGTGCTTCCTGTAACTCCTGGGTCAACCCTTTACGGCTTTCCTTCAGGGCCTCCACTTCGGTCATGTCGCTGACAACAATGAAGACACCGTCGAGCTTTCCACTCTCGTTGCGAAGGTGGGAAGCTGTCACTGACAAGAGGCGTTCCGAACCGTCAGTGCGAACAAACGGGACAATACGATTATGAATAGAAACGCCATCAAACAGGGAATCAATAAGGACTTGCATAAAAGAGTCATTCCTGACTTCCTCCAGGGCAAGTTGGGCCAGTGTAAAATCACTTTCTGAAATCTCTGGCCCCAAAATATCGGCAGCAGCCTTGTTGGTCGCGGCAATTTTGCCATCCGCGCCCAGAATGAGCACGCCGTCCCCCATGCTTTGCAGAATGCCGTCAGCAAATGCGCTTTCTAAATCTCGTGCTGCCATGCCTACCACCATGTCCATGTGAGCGGTCTGACTTCGTCATTCAGCTCTTTTTCCAAGGTTGCGTCGTCGTGTTTGAAATCGACCTGCCACGTGTCCATGGTCGTCCCCAATAGCTGATCAAGTTCCAGTAAGGCCTGTAAATATGAAATGACATTCAACACTTGATCTTGTTGCGCCTGAACCAACTGATCCTGATAGGTCACCACTTGAAAATTGGTAGAACGACCTGCCATGAGCTTGATGTTCTCGTTCTTCAACTGCGCTTCCTTCAGCTCGGAATTACGCTTGGAAAGACGGATGAACTTAAGCCGCATGTTTACGTTGCGAACAGTATTCGCCACTCTGGTCTGCAAATCGGTCTCTGCTTTTTTCAGCTCAATATTGGACCGTCTTTTGTCCGTGGCGGCCTGCAACAGAGCCTCCTTTCGAGATAGATAGTCCGCACCCCATAGATTGATGGGAGCTGACAGTTCTAACCCAGCTCGTAATTCGGCGTCAGTATAGGAGTAACCGGGATTGTCATTGGTATGACTCTCGCCATACCCACCTTTCAAAGAAAGATCCCACATCCGCTCATTCTCAGCCATCATGTACTTGGTATCAGCTTCAGTGACGGCATAGGCTTTATCCAGGTACGAGCGATTTTTCTCTCGGGCGACCTCCATACAAGCTGCCAGTTCCGGGCGGATTTCTCGATACCCTTCCTTCAGCGGTTCCACAGTCAGGTTGGGATCGAGATTCAGGTGGTTCAATAAATTTCGTCTGCCATCGTCAAGACTGTTGCGCGCCTGCTCAAGGGAAAGTTCCTGCGATGCTTCGTCCGCTTCAGCCTGAATGACATCACTCTCGGACATACGCCCCAGCTTCATTTTCAGCCGATTGACTTCAAGCAACCTCCTTGAACGTTCCAAGGCCTGCTCCTGAATCTCCAAGCTCTTTTTGGCCTGCACAAAGGTGAAGAAATAGTTAACGCCCTCATTGATAAGACCGCTGAGAGAATCTCGAAGATTGAGAAGATTTCGCTGTTCCTGAATCCGGGCAAGACGAATGAAGGCCATGTTATAATCAATACCACCCCCTTTGAGCAGAGGCTGCACCAAATCGACGCTCCAGGAAGATGTGTTCCCGCCACTTTTCGTATTGGTACGACTCACGTCCCCGGCGGTGCTGTCATAGGCGAGGGAACCGGAGGAATTATCTTTGTATGTATTGTCCCAGGTAAAAGTCAGGGTCGCGCCAGTAGGAACCTTCTGTTCAACCGTGGCCTTGGCTCCTGCCTCCTGAGTCGTGTCCGAAGCATCCTTGGAATGCCCGCGCATCCGTTTATTCTTTTTTACGGCTTCCAGATTCACCGAGCCATCGATGTTGACGGTGGGTTCGTACTTGGCTTCAGCTTTCTCAAGGCTGAACTTTTCCAAAACCCGGCTGAGGTACGTAGTGCGAACGCTCAGATTGTTGCGCAGGGTCAAGGCGACGACCTCACCCATGCTGAGCTTGATAACGCCGCCTGTAGCATCCTCAGAGCCATCCGTGCTCTCTGCAGCAAACACGTTGCACGAGCAGAAGAGCACCCCGACCAATGTGACCGATAGTAAAACAGTACGGCACAGACAGGCCATCAGCTCAATCACCCTCACGTAATCTCTATTCACTCGAAACAATACCCAATTCTATCCATTAAAGTTAACCATATTAGCAATCAAAGAAAGCCGCAGTCATGTTGCTTCATACAATCAGCGTTCCATGTATAATGACCACATGTAACGGAATATCGTCTGCAGTATTCACCTGCGCTGGACTTCCGACCCAGCTTTTCTACACACTTGTCCTGCGATGCCCGATTGCCCCAGATAATCCAACCGACACCGGTAGCCAGTTCAATAGAACAAAGAACCGTCATTGCGTCCCAATCGTCAAAACCATCGGAAGAACCAATCTGTCGAACCTTCTCGGCATCAGCATCACCAGCAGGTGCGGAGGCCAGATATTCATCAGCCAACTGCCGTAATTGCGCTCCACTTGGATCTGTATTTCCAGCCCAAGCCACAGGAGTTAAAATCATTCCACACAGGGCCCACAACATCACCGTACTAGCAATAACACGCATGACACATTTCCCTTTTAATATGAATAAGAAACAATTCACTATTCGAAACACTTGAAGCCATTGGTTTTGTCAATTCCATTCCACGTGAATCTACGTGAATAGCAGAGACAAAAGTCTGGAATAATTAATCTAATATCAATTAACCCAAAGAAAACAACTTACCTTGGGCACCCCGCATTCATAAGGCAGCTAGGTGACCAGTGATAGTGATCACAATGCACAGTGTAGTCCGTACAGTAGTTAAAACTATCTCTGGTAAGATCATAGCCGCATTGATCCCGAGCCATTCGTTCATCCCAGATCAGTTTGCCGATGACGGTCCCATATTCGACCATACAAAGTAGCGTTGCCGAGTCATACGGATTCCAATTGGCGTCACCCATGGCTGCTTTCAATCGTTGAGCCTTGCTGTCTGTAGGCGATGCTGAACGCAAGTATTCCTCTACAGCCTGCTCCAACTGAACCCCATTGGGATCAATATCCCCAGCCAACGCAGCACTGTTCCTGCAAACGCTTACCAGCACCAGCAAAGTGAATAAGATTCCCAGTTGTCGCACACCCTTCTCCTTGTTTGGCAATCCACCATGACTCCCCTTTATCCCAACACTGAAAAGCGATTGGTTGTCAAAAACATTCCACGTGAACTCACGTGAAGAGATAAAATTCCATACATTTTTCGCAACAATATAGGCCACCTGCACCCATTTTCACAAATATTCACGTTGTTAGTGTTTGACTCAACACATTGGTTTCGCCACCGTCGATAGACATCATTATTAAAAGGAAACTTATGACTCGCTCAATTATCCTCATACTGACCATCTTAACGCTGTCCTGTTTGCCAGCACTGGCAAAGCAGTCATCTATACCCGCTTTGGATGAAGTTGCACTGCGCGAGAACTTGGCGAGCAGACTCATCCAACATCCAGATATAACCAAACTGACAGGGAGCGATCTCTACATTGAAGCTCAACATGCGGTACAGATCGGAACCAACACATTTTACGCAGTGAAAGTGGCGCTGCAAGACGCCCACCCTAATGCGGCAACACAACTCCTTCCCATGACATTCGTAACCGATCCCACTGGCACACTTCTACTCAACTCCGCCATAGACCTCAGAAACGGAAAAGAAGCGGTCCTTTCACAATCACCCAATGTCACACGAATCGAATTCCCTGCCTCGACCACGCCTTCAACGTTCGTGACAGGAACAGGAGAAGCCGACGTCATCTTCGTTGCTGACGTCTTTTGCCCACACTGTAGGAAAGGTTATACTTTTCTTTCGGATCACCTCGGCTCTATTCGCCGCATCCGATTGGCACACAATCCCCTCAATCCCTCAAATGGCTCAGCCATAGCGGCTTGGGTCATGGAGCACGCCTTGGCAAGCAACATTCAGCCATGGGACGTAGTAAGATTTTCCTTCAGCGAGTTAAAATCGGTATCGCCTCACAATGAAAAAGGAACCAACCTTTCATCTGAACAGGTATCCATGAACATACTTGCTCAGTACAAAGGGCAGTTCCCGCAACTATTCAAGGCAGTCAACGGAGATTTGGAAAAGGCGTATGAGATGCTGATCACGAAATACGCCCAAAACCAAATAAAAGCCCATTCGCAACTAAAAAAAGCGGGGTTCAACTCCAGCCCCATCTTCATTATCAATGGGCGAACCATCAAAGGTATGGATAAAAAGAATCTAACATCAGCTCTGAACGGAGATCGCGCCATCTCCAGTAAAGGGAAGTTCTGCAACGACAACACCGACGGCTGCGCCCAATAAGACAAGCCGCCCAGAGATTGAGACCAATATCAACTATTGCCGCACTAAATGCCCAAGAGAAAAGAATCACACTGTGGAAGGTATCGTATGAAAAACCAAGTAACCATAGTAATCGCCCTTATCGTCGCACTGACATTTCCGGCCATAGCGCCCGCTAGCGGCACAGACCCATCAGGCGCGGCTTTACGGGCATATGTGGAACAATATCTCAAAACGGCTTCCCCCACTAACGCGCTCGCATCAAAAATCAATGCTGCAGGAGGCGTCAACGCATGGGGAGTGAATGAATGGCTCTGCAGCCTCGAAATCACAGCCACTCTGTCTGTTGGCTACCGAATCTGGGAGACAAGGATGAGGGCGGATTCCTACTACTTGGAGCATTTCTCCAAAAGCCAGTTCATCCCCTTGAACATCACCAACTACTGCATCACATATTCGAACAATTGCGATCACTGGAACTGGAGTCCTGACTGCCTCAAGGGCAAACTAGGGAAGTAGTAACTCGGGCTCGGCTGTTTAAATTTCACCTCCAGTATCCCCACAATGAAAAGGGCTTCAGATATATTCTGAAGCCCTTTTCATTATATAGTGAAGCAATAACCGCTCCTACAAAAACTTTATTAAGAGAGCCACCTCAAATGCAATATTGGTAACAATATCTTTTTGACACCTATCAAGCGTTATCTGGCCGCAATCATTTGATGATGATTTTCAGATACACCTTGTTCCCGTCTCTATAGCTACTATGTGAGACGGAAGAGTCGAACTGGCAATTTCTAAATTCCGGTTCGGACAGAATCAACTGACGACTGCTTCCATGGTCAAACCGATACCAGAACTGGCACTCCATTTCACTAGACTGTCTGTAGATAAACAATTGATACGAAACACTTGCCCCCCCAGCAGAAAGGGTTTCGGTGTACTTTATGTTGGCTTGTTGGCCGGCAGAAAGAACTTTATCAAGCTCCCAGCTTGTATAGCTCAAAGGATCGATTGCGACACTGGCCATCTTCTTTGATTGATTATCCACATGGAGAATCACATCAACTGTTTCTGCGCTCAAGGCTGGAACTGCGAGTAAAGTACAGAAAAACAAGAAAAAAATACTAGTCGGCATCTTAATATTCTGCATGCCGAACCTCCTGTACAAAGTCAGTTTAATCAATGCATAAAACAACCCATTTCATAAAGACTAATACAAATGGTTGCACTCCCTCCGTCAAACCAATTCCCTGTGAATCTCCGTGAATTCTCTCTAAAAAAGAACAAATACGACACGATACACACCAAGACTATATTCATAAAATGAACCAGCAGGGCAAACAGCCCCGATTGCAGAGGAAGAATGAAAAAGATTCACCTTGTCGAATCATTCAAACTTCTATGACCACCCTGGCAAAGCCGGGCCACTATCATTGGGACTAGTCTCTAGAATACGAACAACGAGAAAGCTTGGCTATCTTTCGCCCATCAGAACATCTTTTCCAATTCCTCAGATCTACTTCATTGTCCCATTTCTCATATCGAGCGAACGCTTGAATACAAAGCGCAAAGAAAAAGGACCCCGGATAATGATCCGAAGTCCTTAACTTTCTTGTGGTGGAGCTGGAGGGAATCGAACCCACGACCTCTTGAATGCCATTCAAGAAACGAGCTTAATATCCATTGAAATCATTGACAAAATCTTGGAGAGGATAACATTTATTGGCGAAAAGCGGCGATTTTGTGCTGTGGGAGGTTATCCACCAATCTCTTCGCTCTCGGGACAGGTTAGCCAGTCAAACCATTCTCATATTCCTCGACAGATACGCTCAACTAATTTGCGATATTACTATGACACTTCATTTTTTTGGTGGAATAGAAACCAGACAGCTGTTCCGTTGAAAGCGAGTTGCACCATGCAAAGATCTCTTGGGCCGGAGTATCCTGTAGGGGCAATTAAAACGGCAATCAAATTATACGCTACAATTGCTGATAGGATTATTGATGGTAATAGATCTTTGCCACTTGTCTGCCTCTTGTTGTTGCGTATGGTTCCAAATGTGAACCAAGAAGCAACAATGACCACGACGAGTTCAACAATTTTCAAACAATGGCGATAAAGTGGTTCTTGGCCTGTAAATGGGAAGCCTACGAGTAAGTCCCAAAGCAAGAGAGGCACGAACAAAACAGCGAATGCTCCTTGAATGCCAAGAAATAGTAGTAGTATGATTCTAAGAAATTTCATTTCTATGTTTTGCTTCTCTCTTGTTCTGCCAGTGCCAAATCAAAAGAGTTGATTTTCTCGGTGTGAAATAGTTTTACCAATATGCACCGCATGATGCCTGACAAAGGTTGAATTTTCAATAAATTATCAGGGAGACGCAATTCATACGTCTCCCTGATAATTTACCTAACAGGATAGGCTTGTCCTTTCCTGATTGCCGCATTGTCCGCGGGATCATCAAGCCATGTGCTATAAAACTCTGGCTCCCAGGTCCCAGCTCTGAATTGAGCATAGCCAGCAGCGGCTTGGGCGAAAGTCGCGTTAAACTTCATTGCATTTGTGTAAAGGCCGTAATGATAGTTCCCGAAAGCTTGATACCGCTTGTCGATTTGTTTGTAATCGTACTTGGCATCATTCTGAAATTTCTCATAAACCCATTCGCATTTGAGGTAGAAAGACATCACTTCGACGGATGTCTTATGAAGGGAATCGGGCAATGAAAAATCGCTGATGACTCTTTTCACCTTTGCTTCTAAAGCAGATACGATTTGATCAGCTTTATCACTGCACTCCTTAGCTTTGCGCCGGGCTTCCGCAAGGTTGGCCTCAATGTCTACGCCCGGTGGTACGACAATGTCTCGCCTCTCATCGGTTGAAATCGTTTCAAACTGTTCGATTTCGCACTTGCAGTTCGGGTGAACCTGTGCTGGTTTTCTTTCAAACCAGACATCGTTCACGGCCTGGCATTTCTCGCAAGCGTGAGGCTTTGGCTTGAACCTCCAGTAAGTCGTTGTCTTTTCGGAGTTGGTGCCGTTTGTGCTGCCTGCACCAGCCACTGCAGACATGTGTTTGGGCATCCCATAAACCAATTGTTCATCACCGATGTGCCGTCCTGTTCTTTTTGCCATATCAATTTCTCCTTTTTGACCATCTTCGAGACTGGTCTTTGATTTGGCAAAAAGCCTACCACGGGGTTTAAGCTCAAGATGAAAACGGGTGGGAATGGCATGATAACGGGCGCAAGAAGCATAACTTGGACTATTGACAAAATATTTGGGCGACCACTTTTCAGAGATTCAAGCGGCCGTCCCGAACCATCCATCTACAATCATTGATGATCGCAAAGAAGTGGAGAACAGGAAATATTATCCAGATAACGCCCACAACAAAAAAGAGGGTATCCAATAAATGGACAACCTCTTGAAATATATGGTGAAGCTGGAGGGAATCAAACCCACGACCTCTTGAATGCCATTCAAGGAGCGGGCTTTATATCTATTGAAATCATTAGTAAATTTTTTTGATGGATAACATTTTTTGGCGAAAAGCGGCTATTTTGTGCTGAGAGAGGTTATCCAAGACATCCTCTGTTTACAATGCCAAGCTTAACAGATTAATTCCAATACGAGCCTTTCCTCTTGAGCCGCCACAGCCTCAATTGCTTACCGTCCGGGCGATGAAAATTACCTGTCAGACCACACGTGTCGACAATACCCTTAAAAACCAACTTCTCACCTTTCCCGTTCACATACTCGAAGGTCAGGTTATCGCCTTCGAAAGTCGGAATGATCGCCTGAAACGACGAATATCCTTCCATCAATTCCAAAAGAAATCCTGTGTAGCCTGTTTCCTTATAACTCTTGCTTCGACCAACAGCTATATACAGTTCGAAACCAAGAACCTTGCTCTCGGATTCCTCATACTCATACCGATCCAAGTTGGTGAAAAATCCAGTACCTTCCCAACGCTCTGCAAGGACGTTCGTTGGGGAGAAAAGTATACCAATTGCAAGAAAAACCAAGGCGGCTTTTATATGTTTCATGAAGATACCTGTAGATTAAGAAACGGCCAACAAGGTTAATTCCAGTATGTCTGTTTTCGCTTCAATCGCATTTCTGGGTTATAGTATTTCTCATCCCAGTATATATCGCCAGTAATGCCGCATTCATCGATGGTACCTTTGAAGTGTGCCCGGCTTGAGTCAGGGTAACCATAGCTGAAAGTTACCACATCGCCGTCGAAAGCTGGCGCAATGACTTGGACATTGCGTTGACCTCCCTCGCATTCGTAAAAAGCCCCGACATAGCCATCAGAAGTTTTGGCAATATACAATTCATAACCGATGAGATCGCCAGTTTCATGGTGATGCCAGAGGTTCGAGAAGAACCCGGTCCGAATATCATCCCCTGCCAAAGCAGGGGATTGAATAAGGATTGCGAGGATGAATAACAGTGTTAGCTTAATGACTGATCTTCTCATCTGCTTCCTTGTTTTGCACATTGTTGCGCGATTCGAATATATTGAGAACGATTGCCTCTACCACCGGGAACCTCAGCATAAAAGTGTGGGATATCAGCTGTTGAGAAATACCCGCCCCATGAAATGCCTACAGAGTTTGCATTTTCGACAATAAGCGAGAGTTGCCCCTTCTCTTTCCACCGATTGACGTTTGCATCCACAGCGCGACCGGCCTCGTGAAGACTTGTTCCGGCCTTTGCTGGCGTTGTCGCATATGGATTTTCACTCATTCCTTTCTGTTGTTTATTTGTTCTGAATCCTTCAGAAAAAGTCAAGTTGATACCAGATTTCCTATTAAGGGACTTCCAGACTTCCACTCTCTGAGCAAAATCTCTGTCGAGTAGTGTTGTCCCCAAACCAGGCAATGCTATCTCAATCAGATGAGAGCAATCCACGTGTGATTCAGCTACACCTTCATGCTGCCTCATCTCGCACTTACAGTTAAGATGAGGTCGCTCAGGCTTCTCCGCGAATTTAAGACTTCCCATCGCCTGACATTTGTCACAAGCAGCAGATTTGGGATGAACCGTCCAGTAGGATTTTGGCTCACCCTCCATTCCACTTGATTGGGATTTTGATGAACTTCCCGTTGAGACAGAACTAGCCATGTGCTTGGACATCCCATACACAAGTTAATCATCACCAGTGTGTCTTGTAGTTCTCTTTGCCATATCAATTTCTCTCTTTTGAGAGTCTTCAAGACTGGTTGTAGATTTGGCCAAAAGCCTATCACGGGTTTTCGGATGCTAATTGAAAATGGATGATAACGGGCGAGATCGAACAAGAATGGCATAAGAAAGACAACCGGAAAACTCTTGACAGGGTTTTGAAACGACGACTTTTCAGAAGTTCAAGCGGCATCCCTAAGCCATCTTCCCGCAAACATTGATAATCAGGAAAGACGGAGAACATAAAATGTTATCCGATACCCCCAAAAACAAAAAAGAGGTTATCCAAACTAATGGATAGCCTCTTGAAATATGTGGTGGAGCTGGAGGGAATCGAACACCCGACCTCTTGAATGCCATTCAAGAAGCGGGCCTAGTATACCTTGAAATCATTGATCTATTTTTGAGGAGGATAACATTTTATGGCGAAAAGCGGCGATTTTGTGCTGTGGGATGTTATCCAACCCTACTAATGCCTATAAAACTTAGCACAATTCATCAAATAGTAAGCAATGAAGACCTTTTATGGACACAACACACAGAACAAAAACATTTGTTAAACAAAGGGTTATGATAAATAACATTAGTAAGGCAGAATCCGTTACCATAGCGAGTGCGATGCAAGGATAAGCTATTATTAATAGATTTAAGATTGCCGCTCCAATTATCCATTTCAACATCCTATAATGCTGACTATAAGCCTCACGTAGTCTCTTCAATATAAAACCACTGGCAACAATTATAGAACTCTGCCAGACGAAAAGTGGCCATATTGTTGTTTGAATCTCAAAACCAGACGTAAAAATTTGATCTAAAATAAGCGAGAGAAACACTATTGAAGCTGCTAGCGATATCAATAATTGACAACTGAGCAATAAATAGAGGGCTTTTCTGAGCAAAGCGTAAATATACTTCATATCAGTCAACTTGGCTTTACAAAAAAAAGTATCGTCTATTTTAAAATGTAGAACTAACAATTGTAGCAGCCTCAAGGAGGAAGAATCATCCCCGATACTATGATTACTTGATTGGGTACCGTTGTCCCTTTCGTATGGCCCTACTATCTGCAGGATCATCGAACCAATTCTTGATGAATTCGGGATTTCGCCATTCAGAAGTACCTTGCTTTAATTGCCATGCACCAGCGGCAGCTTGAGCAAGTGTAGCGTTTATCCCCATCACATTAGTATATATGCCATAATGATAATTACCGAAAGCCTCATATTCAGACCCCAAAGTCTTATAATCATATTGAGCATGGGATCTAAAATTATCATATACCCACTGACACTTGAACCAGAAGACAAGGCGATCTAAAGGAAGAGAGTTGCTTGCCTTTGCTCGTTCGGGCAACCTTTCCAGCAATGCAACAGCCTTCTCCTCACATTCCTTGGAATTTTCTTTTTGCCTCAGCGATATTTGCAGAGATATCAACTCCGGGAGGAATTAGAATGACCGTTCTCCCATTGATTTTCATTCCCTTCAGCTCCTTAACCTCACACTTACAATTGGGGTGAACCGGACCAGGTTTCTCTTTGAGTAACACCACCTTCATTGCTTGACACTTTTCACATGCATGCGATTTTGGCTGATACTGCCAGTATATATTAACATCTTCATCGGCGACAACATTACCGCCTGATGTTCCAACCATATGTTTGGGCATTCCGTAAACCAATTGGTCATCACCAGTGTGTTGTGCATTTCTCTTAGCCATTTCTCTACTCCTTTCTCACCATCTAAAAGATAGCACTTTGATTTACCGAAAGACTAACACGGGATTTCGACTCAGAATGAAAACGGGTGAGAAGGGCATGAGAAAGGGCGAAAAAGCATAAATTGGACTATTGACAGTATTTTGAGATGGCCTCTCTACCATAGTTCAAGAGGCCTTCCCCTGCATCCTGTTGTTGGCATAGAAGATCAGAATGCCGGATAAAAGAAATGTTATCCGGATAACACCAAAAACAAAAAAAGAGGTTATCCAAATAAATGGATAACCTCTTAAAGTTCGTGGTGGAGCTGGAGGGAATCGAACCCACGACCTCTTGAATGCCATTCAAGAAACGAGCTTAATATCCATTGAAATCATTGACAAAATCTTGGAGAGGATAACATTTATTGGCGAAAAGCGGCGATTTTGTGCTGTGGGAGGTTATCCAACTCGAAAGCCTTGAGTAGTTTTCTCTAATAACTCCCCATACCAACACCAACTTGCTTTACTATCTCAAGCTCATGTGACTTCGCTTTCACCTGTCGCGTAAATTCGGACAACTCTCCTAAAAAGCATCCCAATCCTTCTACAAAATATAGACGCCCCACACTTTGTCGCTCTCCCTTTGTATTAGTAAACGAATACCCGACATGAATTATTTCTCGGTTTTTTCCTTGGAAGAATCGGACAACTCGGTTAAGTACGCGTCCAAAAAACTCAACGCATTCACCTTTTGTTTCGTACTCATTTTCCTGACCTTCGATTTGAGCAACGAGTAAATTTGTCTTAAATGTCCATTCATCCTTACTGACATCCAACAAAATATGGTCGCCCTTTTTATTCTTCAAAAGGAGTTGGCATCCACTAACGGAATACTGCCGTCTCATAAAGCTTTTCCCTTGTCCATTCTTACTGAAATCGACATCGGGCAATGCCTCAGACGGTACTGCAATTTCAACAAGGGTTGTCAAGACCCCAGAATGATTTCGAGAGAGCCCCCACACCTTTGTAAGGCCTCCCGAATAGTTATCATAAATATGCACATATCCAGGAGCAGGGCCAAGAAACTTCTCTGGACTGCAATCAGCCAAAGAATGACTGGGGATTCCAAGGCAACACAAAAAGAATATGAGCAGAACAACACCTTTCATAATACGATTTCCATATACTAAGGACCAGGGTGAAAACGTCCGCGGCGAACATCACGCGGGTTCCACGGATTTGGACACCACCAGTGAGTACATCTATCAACCGGTCCGTCCGATACACAACGCGCTAGCGAATAGGCTGTCTCAACGATCTCGCGCTCCCGGAACTCAGTTATTGTTTTAATTATGTCCTTCCATTCTCCACACAGCTTAAAAGACGTTCGTGGCCGCATTTCTTTTACTGTGTAGACTCTAGCCCAAAGCACACGAACAGATAAAGCCGGACCAAAGACAGGCGGCGGCATATCGTCATGGTGATTACTTCTGCCGTACTCCTTCCATTGACCATATTCGGAACCATAAAAACACTCAACGACTTCGCATTTACAGTTCGGGTGAGGTCTCTCAGGCTCGGAACCAAGTGAATAGTAATTACCATCAAGCGCACTGCATTAATCACATGCTCCAGGGCTCGCCTGCCATTGGCCTTGTTTGGCTGGATACATTTCTCCCTCATCCGCGTTTGCATCCTGAGCAACATTCCTATTCTGGTACTTTGCCAAGCTCTCTTGGGTAGAGACATCAACCATACGCTTGGGCATGCCATGCACCAATTGGTCATCACCAATGTGTCGTGCTGTTCTTTTTGCCATATCATTTTCTCCTTTTTGACAGTCTTCAAGCCTGATCTTTGATTTGGAAACCTACCATGGGTTTTCAGCCCAAAACGTAAACGGGTGATAATGGCATGATAACGGACGGAAAAGGCACAACGTCTCCTATTGACACATTTTCAGGGCGACCATTTTTCAGAAGTTCAAGCGGCCCTCCCAATCCATCACGCTGCAACTATTGGGAATAATAAATGACGGATAAACAGAATTGTTATCCAGATAACACCAAAAACAAAAAAGAGGTTATCCAAATAAATGGATAACCTCTTAAAGTTCGTGGTGGAGCTGGAGGAAATCGAACCCACAACCTCTTGAATGCCATTCAATGGCTGATTCGTCACAGAAAATACGATAACAACCTATAATAAATACGAGTATCCGCTTTTCTTATCCCAATTTAGCATACTGTGCACCGTGTGCATGTGGCGAATAATTCCGGATGGTTATGCAGAGAGTGAAAATGAAAAGGAACACATACCGGACATATTCATGCACACCATCAAATCCAGACGATAAACGAATAGCTAAATTGGGATTTTAAGTATGTTCAACAAATGGTATGACTTTGCATAAACTTTTAAACCTTCATACTAATTACGTATTTTCAATATGGCTAACAACTTCCTTAGGTTGAGAAGCCTAAGAGTAGTTGCTCAGTTGCCACTAACCAGCGAGTCCATGTGACCAATTAAGAATAGGATAGCACAGCGTAAAACAACCCTACGAGGGCAATAGAAACACTCCTACTAACTTGGTTAAAAAAAACTAATTTCAAAGCATTTTTTGGGGTAAATATTCCTGCATAGTAGGGAAATTGACGACGCAAAGAGCGTATTGGAGTAGAGAGTACATTTCCTAACAGAAGGGCTAGAACTATCTGAGTTTCAGTTAAGCTACTATCCATCATCAATGCGCCAGCTGCAGCAAGTCCAGCGGTAAATTCGGCAGCCAGCTGGAAAATAACGATGCTAATAGCTTCGGGTGGAAGGAAAGAAAATACTGTTACAGAATCTGCTAGAAATGAATGAAGCCATGCGAACATGCCGAGTTCTTTAAGTAGAAAAAAGAGAATGTATATTGGGCATGTAAGATAGAGCATTTTGGGTAATCTTTTGCTAAAACGTCGCCACGTTTTTTCCATGATTGAACTGAGGTCACGCTTCTCTTCCAATTCATCCAGGCGACATGGAATGCAACCTTCGTCTTGAGGGGGTAGCATGAATTTTCCGGCAAGCACGATGGCCCCGGTCCTCAGTAGAGCTGCTAAGGCTGTCAGTCCAACATAAACGGCTGCCGCAGAACCAATAAATGGAGCAGCTATAAAGAATACTGTTGGCAAATGTAATAGGTAAGTAGGCAACGAATTAAACAAGTTTGAGAGTATTAATTCACGATCAGAAATTGTCCCTTTGTCATAGGCCTCAGACAGCATAGTATTGGCTGTGACGCTCGAGAAAAAGGCGACAGAAAAACTTGCCGCTGAGACATCTTTCAAACGAGCTCGCCGAGATAAAGGAGCTGCTAATCTTGCTGCGTAACGAGTCCATTGCAGAGATTCTATGAATTGCCCTACAATCAATCCAAGGGAAATAAAGAATGTAAGCCTAATTAACGGCCAAATCAGACCATCCCATAGATGTATCCACGTATAATCAATTTGCATTTTCGTGTAGTAGTATAGTTAAGCTGGCAAATCTAGACGGGTTAATGACTATTGTATGAATAGCCCCCATTAAAAAACCTATACAACATAAATATAACTAATGAAAACAAACACATTTGATGTAATCGTAGTTGGATCAGGCACTTCAGCCTATTACGCAATTAATGGCTTAAAACGTGACCCAAGCTTACGTATCGCTATTGTTGATGAGCGGCCTTATGGAGGGACGTGTGCTTTACGAGGTTGCCAGCCAAAGAAATATCTTGTGAGCAACGCAGAGGTTATAGCAATGGTGTCACATCTGCAGGGGCGTGGCCTTGAGGGGCAGGTGAAAACAAACTGGGAGGCCCTGCAAAACCTCAAAAATGTTTTTCTTGATGGCCATTCGGAGGCTGATCAAGCTCATTGGCAGAAAGTCGGCATAGCCACATTCAATGGGACTGCTCGCATGATATCTGAAAATCAGATCGATGTTGGTGGAGAAATATTGACGGGGAAGAAAATCATACTGGCGACAGGCTCTTTGCCCAATCACAACGAATTTGTAGGAAGTGAGTTTGTTCACGACAGTGAATATTTCCTTAATATGGGCCAGTTACCTAAGCGAATTCTGTTCGTTGGAGGCGGCTATATCTCGTTTGAATTCGCCCATGTAGCTGCTAGAGGTGGAGCATCTGATGTTCTGATCATGAATCGTTCCTCGCAGCTCCTGAAGGCATTTGATGAAGATATTGCTGCCGTGGTGATACAGGCAAGTGCAGCTGTGGGGATTAACACCATATTGAACACAACTCCTCAATGTATCACCAAAGAAAAGAACGGCTACCTCGTACACTCTTCCACTGGCGAGAAATATGAGACGGATCTTGTTATTGAGGCAACAGGTCGCCAGGCCAATCTCAGCGTACTCGAAGGAGGTAAAGGCAATGTCGAACATTCTTCAAAGGGAATCTCTGTCGACAACCACCTCCAAAGCGTCAGTAATCCAAAGGTTTATGCCATTGGCGACTGTGCAGACACTCCCTATATGCTTGCACCTGTTGCCGATAAGGAAGGGCAAACTGTTGCCAAGAATATTGAACATGGCAACTCCCATACTGTAGACTATAGTGGGATTCCCAGTGCGGTGTTCACCATTCCCAGTCTTGGAACAGTTGGTTTGACTGAAAAGGAGGCTCGGCAGCAAGAAGAAAATTTCCGAGTAAATCACGGAGAGACCACAGCCTGGCCATCATCTAAGAGGATAGGAGAGGAACATGGAGCCTATAAAGTTCTCATCGATAATGAAACTGATTTGATTCTTGGAGCACACATCGCCCGACATAATGCCGCCGAGGTTATCAATATTTTTGCTTTGGCCATGAAATTCAAAATCAAAGCCTCAGAACTTGCTGAGTTTATGTGGGCGTATCCTACATATACATCTGATCTCAAATATATGGTGAAATAGAGGATGTTTGAAAACTTACTCTACCCTGTCCATTCTTAGGCTAGAATGATATACAGCTCATGGCCTTCATCTAAAACCCAACACCTTGCTAAAATTGACACGTTTGAATCTGTTGCTCCCTAATTAGTGGCTATCGAATTAATTCTATCACTACCCTAGAGCCCTCAATGCGAATGACCAAATGGATAAAGGCTGCGCGCCTTCCCTCCCAAAGTTACATATTTCTACCACTCCTGTTAGGCCAAACCATCGCATTCTCATTTGGTCAACAGCTGGACATCCCCATATTCTTTTGGGTCCAGATCTTCGGACTTGCCATTCAGCTGTATATTGTTTTTGCCAATGACTACGCAGACCAGGAAACAGATCGATGCAATACGACTTTCACTCCATTTTCTGGAGGCTCACGAGTGATAGTTGATGGAGACTTACCACCTGAAGCAATTAAGAAAGCCGCTTTGTTGATGGCTCTCGCAAGCATCGCCTTGGGGGTATTCATCTCTGTGTTAAGCCAGACTGTTTGGCCGACTCTGCTAGCATTCTCAGGTGTGCTTCTATTATGGTTTTACAGCTACCCTCCAATTAAAATGTCATATCGAGGAGGCGGTGAATTCCTCCAGATGCTTGGAGTGGGTGTCGTACTGCCTTGCATGGGGTATGTTTCCCAAACGAGTGACATGTCGATGTTTCCGTGGGATATTCTCTGGATTGTACTTCCAACGCAATTGGCATGTGCGATTGGCACAGCCATTCCTGATGAACCATCAGACAGTGAAAGTCGGAAAAGAACGATTCCCGTTATGCTTGGACTGTTTCCAGCACGAGTTTTGGTGATCGCTCTACATTTGACCACAGTACTGCAACTGTTCATGTTGCCATACACATATCCTGGCCTGAGTGTTTCCATCGTCGGACCCAGCTCAGCCTTAGCTGCTGTTCTCGGACAGTTCATGTTTGCGAGAGATAAACCCGGATCAAAAGGAATTATGGCAGCCACACTTCTCTCTGTTCTGACAACCCTTATTTGCATGGCAACCTTGGTTGCGACATTTTCCGTTTAATTTGATATAATATTTAGAATTGTATTCAGACAGAGTATTCTCTCTTTATCAGAGGAGCGCTTGTGGAGAATTTTGGCAATACTAAATCGCAAAGTATTCTTGTTGGGCTTGTCGCTCTTCATATATTTGCCGGTTTTTTAACAGGCCATTTTTTCCCTCCCGGCTCTTGGGTTGAGCAACTTACCAAACCTTCGTTTTACCCCTCTCCTTTGGCCTTCCCTATCGTCTGGACAATCCTTTATGCTCTTATGGGAGTATCTGTTTGGCTTTTTTTATGCTCTGAGAAACAGGGCAAAGGCCAAGCTCTCTCCATATATGCAAGCCAACTGACAGTGAATTTACTGTTTACTCCTCTCATGTTTGGGCTACGAAGCACCTTCCTGGGGTTTCTTGATACTTTGATTTTACTCCCTCTAGTAATCGCAACGCTCTTCTTTTTCTATAAGTTCTCCCCACGAGCTGCCTTGCTACAAATCCCATATCTTGCATGGGTCAGCTTTGCCCTGCTCCTTTCATTTAGCCTTTGGCGATTGAACCCATAAAGATGCATGGAGACGTAATGACTAGTAAAATCAAATTGGGAATCGCTAAGTGCCTTCTTGGACATAAAGTACGATACGATGGCTCACAAAAGCTAGATAGATTCCTCCGTGACACACTAGGCAAGTATGTGGAGTGGGTGCCAGTTTGCCCTGAAGTTGAAACAGGGATGCCCATCCCTCGAGAAGCTGTCAGGCTTGTTGGTGAAATTGATGCGCCACGACTTGTGGGGCGCAAGTCTGGAGAAGACTGGACTGACCGTATGCAGAAGTGGGGAGCAGAGCGTTTAGAACAACTCGAAGAGCACGACCTTTGTGGATATGTCTTTAAGTATGGTTCCCCATCCAGCGGAATGACTCGGGTAAAAGTATACAATGAAAAAGGAATGCCTCGACTCGAAGGGAGTGGGATGTGGGCACGAATGGTTATGAATCGCTTTCCCCACTTGCCATTTGAAGATGATGGCAGACTTCATGACTCTCGACTTCGTGAGAATTTCATCTCACGAGTTTTCACGCTCAAACGATGGCGAGAAGTAATGGCTGATGGCTACACTCCTGGCAAACTCGTCGAGTTTCACACACGGCACAAGATGTTGATTATGGCACACAACGAGGTGGTATACCGCGCCATGGGCAAACTGGTTGCTCAAGCTGGCACAGCTAAAAACGAGACCATCTTCTCGCAATATTTCGAGATGCTTTTCAAGGCACTTTCTTACAAACATACAGTGAAAAAAAACGTAAACGTCCTCTCACATGCCGTGGGATATTTCAAAAAGGATCTCACGTCAGCCGAGAAAATTGAATTACTTGAACTCATTGAACAATATCAAAAAGAACTTGTCCCACTCATTGTCCCCATGACCATGATTAATCATTATGTCAGAAAATACGGGAAGGAGTATTTGGAAAAACAATACTACCTCCATCCATATCCCGCAGAACTCATGTTGAGGAATCATGTCTAATATTAATCAAAATATAAGCCCGGGAAGAAGCAAAAAGATCATTTGTGTCCTTGGTGCTACGGGCTATGTAGGAGGACGACTCGTCCCCACCCTTCTCAAGGAAGGATGGAGTGTACGTGCTGCTGGTCGTTCAGCTTTCAAACTACGTTGTCGACCTTATGCATCTCATGAGCGCTGTGAAATAGTTGAAGCCGATCTGTTTGATGTAAACTCTCTTCGAAACGCTTTAGAAGGGTGTCACGCAGCATACTATCTTGTTCATTCAATGCAAGGCAGTGGTGATTATGCAGCAAAGGATCGGCTGGCGGCACAGAACATGGTGCGAGCGGCCCAAAAAGCTGGAGTAGATCGGATTATTTACCTTGGTGGACTCATCCCTGATGATCCAAATATCAGCCACCATCTACAGTCCAGAGCTGAAGTAGGTGAAATACTATCTGCCGGAGAGGTGCCTTGTACCATTCTTCGTGCCGGGGTTATTCTTGGATCTGGCAGTGCCTCATTTGAAATTCTTCGGTACCTGGTCGATCGTCTGCCTGCGATGATAACACCCAAATGGGTACGTACAGAATCTCAGCCAATAAGTATTCGGGATGTGCTTTTCTATCTTTCAGGGTGTCTAGAACATCCAAAAACAATTGGGGACGCATTTGATATCGGAGGACCCCACATTGAAACCTATGAACGGCTTTTCCGCTTGTACCAAGAAGAGGCTGGCCTGCGAAGACGATTAATCATGCCCGTACCATTCTTAAGCCCGAAACTTTCTTCCTATTGGCTAGGATTTGTTTCTCCAATCCCCGTTTCCTTAGCTCGACCTCTTGTACTCGGACTACGCAATCGAGTTGTGTGCGAGGACCTTCGTATACGTGACATCATGCCTCGGGAACTATCTGATGCGAGGACAACTATTCGCAGGGCGCTGGAGAAAGTAAAACAGCAAGTCGTGGACACGTGTTGGTCTGATGCAGGATCAATCGACTCCCCAGAGTGGATAGCTTGCGGTGACGCTCCGTATGCAGGGGGTACTGTCTTTGACAGTGCATATAAAATTAAACTGCGCGGCTGCCCTGAAGAGCTCTGGGATAGTATCACTTCCATCGGAGGCGAAAAGGGGTGGTATTGCTGTGACACACTGTGGAGCCTTCGGGGGTGGGTAGATAAGTTCCTCGGTGGCGTAGGTATCCGTCGTGGACGCAAACATCCTTCACAAATCGCAGTTGGCGATGCTCTTGATTTCTGGCGAGTGCTTGATGTGCAGCCTCCAGGCCGCCTTCTTCTCCTTGCCGAGATGAAATTACCGGGAGAAGCCCTTCTTGAATTCACACTTGAGCAGATCGGCACAGGGGACACCATTTTGACCATGACAGCCCGTTTTCTACCTCGCGGTCTCGGCGGACTGCTTTATTGGTGGATCGTCTACCCAATGCACAGTGTTGTATTCAAGGGAATGGCAAAAGGTCTGGCTGAGCAGGCATCATGCAAGATCTTGGAAGGACCAACTCTCGTCGAAGGAAGTGCTCCAAAGTGTCGACTGCCCGGCGCAAAATAAAATCTAGAGGTGTATATTGCAAGTCAATAAGCGGCGAGTCCATACACTTAACGATGAGAGTTTAGCATCCGGTCCAGTTGTATATTGGATGAGTCGAGAGCAACGTGTACATGACAATTGGGGGTTACTCCACGCCCGAGAGTTAGCAGGCTCTGATCGCCAACTTATTGTCATGTTCTGTCTGGTCCCTTCCTTTCTTGGTGCAACACTTCGTCAGTATGACTTTATGCTTCGAGGGCTTGAAGAAGTTGCCGAGGAGTTGAATAGCCTCGGCATTCCTTTTTCCCTTTGTATTGGAGAGCCGGGAAAGAAAGTCGCGCAGTTTGTTAAGAAGGTTGGAGCAGGAGCTGTTGTCACAGATTTCGACCCACTCCGTATCAAGCAAGATTGGCAAAAAGAAGTCGCGTGCACAATCGGTGTGCCTTTAATTGAAGTTGATGGTCATAATATTGTCCCGGCTCGGTGTGTTTCTGATAAACAAGAATACGCTGCCAGAACTATTCGTCCAAAAATCCATCGACTTTCGCAGGAGTTCCTTGAAGATTTCCCAACTCTGGATCCCCCCATAAAGCGAGCAGACTATAAGAAGGTTGATTGGCCCTCAGCTTGGAATTCTATTGATGTGGATGAATCAGTAAAACCAGTCGAGCTTGTTCCTGGAGAAAAAGCTGCAAAACAAGCTCTTTCACATTTTGTCGAATACAATCTGAGAGGGTATGCCGTTAAACGGAACGATCCTAACGCACATGGGACGAGCTATTTATCAGCATATTTTCATTTTGGGCAATTGGCTCCACTGCGCACAGCTCTCACTGTTGCTTCTTCCGGCAGAGGAGAAGATCAGGAAGCATACCTTGAAGAGCTTATTGTCAGACGAGAGTTGACCGATAATTTTTGCCTGCGCAATCCAAATTACGACGCATTGCAAGGTGCTCCGGCATGGGCTCTCAAAACGCTTGAAGAACACACCCATGACCCGAGGAATTATGCCTATTCATTTGATGAATTTGAGCATGCTAAAACACATTCTCGGCTGTGGAATGCTTCGCAAAATCAGCTTTTGAAATCCGGGTATATGCATGGATATATGCGTATGTTTTGGGCGAAGAAGATTCTCGAATGGACGCACTCGCCTGAAGAGGCCCACTCTATCGCCCTAAAGCTTAATGATCGGTACCAACTTGATGGACGGGACCCTAATGGGTATGTCGGAATTCTTTGGTCCATTGCCGGTCTGCATGATCGAGCATGGAAAACAAGGCCTATTTATGGCTCAATCCGCTATATGAATGAGAATGGATGCCGCCGGAAATTTGATGTTGAAGCATACTGTAATCTATGGCTATCTGAATAACCGTTTCTTTTTACAAATCATAAGTGAGTTTTTTAGAGTTGCCTTCCACAATTTGTTGAAGCGTGCTACGGTAGAAATATCTACAACCTCAACTTTTTATGGAGACGGTTATGCCTAATATGGATTACCCCGGTCCCTGCCCAAGTTGTATGGGAATTGATGGCTGCCCCACTGATGCAGGCAAGCAAGAAGCTGTAGCGCATTATTGCAAGGGCCTCGAAATGGAACTTAACACCTGGAAGGCCCGACTCTATGATGTGTTGGCTTCTGACAAGAGTGACGATCTTGCTGATGTAATCATCATGATCAAGTCACTCGTTAAGGAAATTGAAGCAATTGGAGAGCAGATGGAAGGTACGTGCCCCAGCAGCCTCAGCGATCAAGAGAAGATCATTGGTGGCAAGTTGGAAGACTTGAGGGTCAACTACACCAAGGCCTTAGAAGTCATTTCACCTGGCTGGTTCGGAGGTTAATAACCTTATTAATAACAAGTTAGTTAGACCGTCCTCATAGTGAGTGACGGTCCTTTTTTTTAAACAATTAATCCCAAAATCATACATCATGACACCCCTTCTTAAAGCCCTTGCCTCTCCTGACATCGCACCGATGGCGGAGAACCTCTACCAAACACTAATTTCAACTCAGCAAGTTCAGGATGATCTCCAAATTGAAATCGATTTATCAAAATGGCTGACCTTTTATCGATCCCATCGAAAAGTTTTGGATATTTCGGTAGAAAATATATTTTCGGTTTTACCGGATTTATCCCAAAAACTCGAAATCGAAAACGGCGAAATCGTAACACGCTTAAATAACGACGATATTTCAAATTCCGAACATCCAGTTGGAATACTAATTTCGGAATTACTTTTTTCAGATAATTATCCAGAAACTGAAAATGTGAATATTTCTGACGAAGGTTATTTCACATTTCGAATATATTTACCCTGCTGGCTGCATTATTTTGAAACACCTACAGCTCTCTACCGGAAGTCAAGACTAGGTAATATTGATGCACTCGATAAATTGCTAAGAATCGATAAGACGATGATAGCTGATCCCAGAATAGCTCGGCATATTGCACAGCTTGGAATCGACCCAACGAATCCAGATTTCAAACGACTGATCAGAGCTCTAGAAGGCACACCACGTAAACTCAGTGTAACCAAGGTGAAGACCTTCATGGCTGCCTTTCTGTATGGTTTATCCAAGCACCTTGGCTCTCCACTCACCTACCCACAAGTCCAAGACCTTTTCGACCAGTCTGCCAAAGACCGAGCCCTGGGCCTCTATGATCCAGACTTGGAAATGTCACCCCATTCATTTGAAAAGGCAGTTCGGCGAAATCTTAAATTTTGGCGACATCGCCAGACCGGACAAAAAGAAAAATAGAACTGTCCGAGACTCATCGCTCTCTCCTCGCTAGTTTCTATGCACACCCTGCATATCAGGGTGAATGAAATCGCTTGGAGAAGATTATGGATACTCAAAAATTACTACTCAACATTCAGGAAACTGCCGACATACTTCGCGTGCATAGATCAACTATTTCACGCATGTTGGATAGTGGCGAACTCCCTTCAATTTTAGTACGTTCTCGCAAGCTCATCAGGTACGCCGATGTGCTTGAGTTCATTGAAAGCCAAATAGGGAGAAGCAAGGGCGGATACTCGTGGGAGGACTAAGCTATGGCAACAGTCACCATCACCACACGCCCACGTAAGAAAGGCAAAAATTACGTTATACAATACTTGGAGCCTGAGTCCGGGAAAAAGCACCATCACGCGACATTCAGACGAAAGTCGCTTGCTATGCAGGAAGCCGATAAGCTCCGCTCTTTACTGGATGAAGGGAAGCTCCCCAAACCAAGAAAGAACAAAAAGAATGAGCTTGCTCAGACCTTCGGTAGCATTGCAAACAAATGTGTTTCCGAATGGCAACGCAGGCACAAGGAAGGCGATCTTAGCATTGCCACCTTAAAAGGCTACCTCAGTTTCCTCAAACCACTGCTCAAAAAATGGAGCAAAACGGTTGTGGGGACCATCACTAAGGACGACTTACTTGATTACCGAGCTGATGTTGCTGCCAGTCGTTCTATGGCATTGGCTAATCGCCAAATGTTCATTCTCAAGCAGGTATTTGCAAAGGCCGTCGAATGCAAAGCTATTAAAGAAGCCACGACCAATGGGATTAAATACCTAAGCAAGAAGGGCCATGAACGAAAGAAATTCATGCAGCCGGAGATGGTAGAAAAGCTACTAAAACAAGCAGCTATAGGTCGTGCAAAACACTACTTGCCATTGGCAATCCTGCTGGCAGTAGAACATGGCTTGAGCAAACAGGAAGTCTTAGACTTGCAATGGTCGGACATCACTTTGAATTATGGCGAAACCGGAATCATCCGATTCTATAGGACCAAAACCAAAGTGGAACGAGTCCACCGGATCATGCCCAGAACTCGGAAGGCTCTACAGGCTCGCAAGGCCCACATCAACAAGATGCGGAAGTTCAGAGGAATCCCCAACAAAGGGGATTACGTAGTTGGTCACCTTAACGGCAGCAAAATGAAAGAGTTCAAGTCAGCACGGAAGAGTGTATGCAAGTCACTTGGCGTCGAGGATTTCCATTTCCACGACAACAGACACACCTACTGTTCGAACATCATCATGGCTGGCGGCACACTCAAGCACGCCAAAGAAATGATCGGACACAAAACGCTCCGCATGGCGGATCGGTATTCCCACCTTGAAGCGGCAAGAGAAAACGTCATTCAGGACAACCTCGCTGCCCATTATGATGACCCCAAAGCTATGGCCTCAAAAAAAAGGAACACATAGCGGACATATTCTCAAAATAGCCCCCCAAGCCACGAAAAAAGGGTTTCAAGTATTCACTTGAAACCCTTAACTTTCTTGTGGTGGAGCTGGAGGGAATCGAACCCACGACCTCTTGAATGCCATTCAAGCGCTCTCCCAACTGAGCTACAGCCCCACGCTGTTGGGATTGCCAATGTGCAGAAAGTGCGGGAGGTTGTCAATATGAAATCACACCTATTCTTTTCAATTAAGACTATTAACATATCATTTGCCACAAACAATATATTGGACGTATTAATCTAACAAATCTATCTTGCTTTCATACAACAACATATGGGGGACATATGAACATTAAGTATGAGAAGAACAAGACTCTAGATACCGTTGAATTACAGAAATTATTTCTTTCCGTTGAATGGGATTCTGGCAACTATCCAGATAAACTGGCCCAAGCTATTGCTGGAGCACATTCGGTCTTTACAGCCTGGGATGATGATAAGCTGGTAGGCCTGATAAATGTACTGTCGGATGGGCACATGGCGGCCTATGTGCATTACTTGCTGGTACGGCCCGAATACCAATCCAAAGGCATTGGTAAAGCATTGATAAGCCAAGTATTTGAATCCTATGCCCACGTCCCTACCAAAGTACTCATTGCGTATGAGCCAGAAGCAGGATTCTATGAAAATTGCGGATTCGCTTGTCATCAGGACAAAGTTCCAATGTTCAACACATCCATGAGCGTATAGCCAACACATTTCGTCTTCCTGCTGGGCTTCCACCTCTGTTTCATGCTATCATCTGACCGTTGTTGACGATTCCATGAAACGGAGGGAAGTCCATGCGGATATCCGGCAGGCTCATATTACTATCTACATTCATCATCGCCTTAGCAGGGATTGCCATCGCAGCTCAGCTCATGAGTGTTCAGGTTCGCTCTGGTCAGCTCAGGGGAAAACCCAGCTATCTTGGGCGACTGGTAACCCTCTTGCCTTATGGAGATCGAGTGAATCTCCAGGCAAAAGAGGGTGAGTGGCGCAAAATCACTTCGGTCAGGCAAGGCAAGACCGGATGGATGCATATTTCCGCACTCACTGAACAGGAAATTGTTCTGAATCCCACTAATAGAGATGTCGAATCTGCAGCCCAATCCGACGAACTCGCGCTGGCTGGCAAAGGCTTCAATAAACAGGTTGAAGAGAACTTCAAGAAACAAGAAAAACTCGATTACGCCAAAGTCGATGAAATGGAAGACTTTTCCGTGAGCCAGGAAGATATCCAGGCATTTATCAAAAGCGGCAGCCTCAAAGGAGGTGCCCGATGAAACGCAGACATTTCCTCTCAACTCTAGCATATGTTGCCCCTATTTTGCTTGCTCCAGCCACAGTTCAGGCCTTTGATCTGGACCTGAGCCTTCCCGGTATGAAAGTGAACACCAAAGACATCAAGAAGGCGTTCGAAGGTGGCAAGAAAATCATAGCTGGATTTGAGAATATCACTCCTGAGCAGGAGTATTATATTGGACGCTCCGTTGCAGCTATCATCCTGAAGAAGTACCCGCCGCTTGATCACGAACGTAGTCGGAAGTACGTGAATGTCATGGGCAACTTATTGGCTCAGGCCTCGGATCGTCCTGAGACGTTTGGTGGCTATCGTTTTATGGTTTTGGACACAGAGGAAATCAATGCACTATCTGCTCCCGGTGGTTTCATCTTCGTGACCAAAGGGCTCCTGAAATGCAGCAAGAATGAAGATGCAATGGCCTCAATTCTTGCCCACGAAATAGCTCATATCCAACGCAAGCACGGTCTCCAAGCTATTCAAAAATCGAGAATAACCGAAGGCGTGACCACACTTGCATTAACCGGAACATCCACCATGTCAGGAGGCACCCTCTCGAACTTGACCAAGACCTTTGACGGAGCACTCACTGATATCACGACAACCATGATCGACAAAGGGTATTCCCGTGAATCTGAGGATGAAGCTGACACCGATGCCGTCACCATCATGAAACGTGTAGGCTATGACCCCAACGCATTTGTAGATATGCTTAACGTGATGAAGGAACACATCAAGCCGGATGGAAAAGGATTTGCGCGCACCCATCCCAGCCCTGATGACAGGATTGAAGTAGTAGAAGGAGTCATTGGCGGCTATGCCAAGCCAAAGCCTTCTATACCCAGAAGCTTTCGATTTATGAGTATGACCGGAGGCATGTAGGTTTGCAGCGAGGCGTGAAACGAATTCTAGTAGGCATCACAGCGGGTATTGCAGCCAGCGTTCTCGCCATTATTCTCATGTCTTTAGGCGCGCTGGACTCCTGGGAAGCTATCACATTCGACATACGCGCCAAAACGCTTGCCCGTCCCGGTAAAGCAACTGATGACATCCGAATAATACTACTCGACCAAAAAACACTGGACTGGGCCAAGCAAGAATTTGGATTTGGATGGCCATGGCCCCGACAGGCCTATGTTCCCATTGTCAATTTCTGCCGCAAGGCCGATGCAAAAACACTCTCCTTTGATGTCGTCTTCACTGAACCCTCAGTTTACGGAGTCAGTGACGACAAAGCGTTGGGGGAGGCTTTCAGACAGTTTGGAAAAGTTATCCTGCCAGCCGACTTTGCTAGGCTTGATGGTTCCGACGACAGTTGGGGCAGACACGCACCCAAAACAACGCTAACAACCAGCGGGACAATTCGATCGGGCATAGCCAATGTCGCAACCTTCCCAATCCCGGAACTGACTGAAGGCGCAGCAGGCATTGGCAACGTCAACGTGACTCCAGACTCGGACACTGTGTATAGGCACGTCCCTCTCTTCGTACAATTCGACAAACAGCTCATCCCTTCACTTCCTTTGGCCGCTTACTTTCATGGTCGCAAAAACAACTCCCTGCGATTTGAAAATGACAGTGTTTACATCGACAACAAGCCTATCCAAATTGCAAGAGACGGCTCAGCTACGCTCAATTTCCGGGGTCCCGGGGGTATATACAAATTGTTCAGTGCTGCTGCGATTTTAGAAAGCGGACTCCGTATTGCTGAAGGGAAAGCCCCTCTTGTTGATTTGACTCTATTCAAGGGGAAGCATGTCTTTTTCGGTTTTTCTGCAACTGGCCTTTACGACCTTCGCCCTACTCCCATGGGCGGCCTTATGCCGGGAGTGGAAATCAACGCCACCACCTTGGACAACCTGCTTTCAAGCGATTTCATGCATCGAACATCCACAATGCAAGATGCCTGGTTCACGCTATTTTTTGCAGTGCTAACAGGCCTAAGCGTCTTAGCCTTCCGTCAATTCTCCTTATCCGTCTTCGCCACAAGTCTCTCTCTCCTCTTCCCAATGGCTGTTGCCTTTATTCTGTACAGGCAGGGGATATGGATTTCCATAACGGCACCACTCAGTGCCTGCATTACTTCACTCTCCATCACCTTTGGCTACCGACACGCTACCGAAGGCCGTCAGAAGCGATTTATCAAATCAGCCTTTAAGCAATACCTCAGCCCACAGGTTATCGACCAAATCCTCAAACACCCGGAGCGTCTCCGACTGGGCGGAGAGCGACGCGAACTGTCTATTTTTTTTTCAGACCTTCAAGGGTTCACTACCATTGCAGAAGGCTTGGCGCCAGAAGAGTTAACCTCAGTCCTCAATGATTACCTTTCTGCCATGACTGATATTATCCAAGGGCTGGGCGGTACCATTGATAAGTACGAAGGTGACGCCATCATTGCTTTTTGGAATGCGCCCATAGATCAACCAGATCACGCAACCCGAGCAGTTCAGGCGGCCCTGCTCTGTCAGGAAAAGCTGACTGCAATGCGCCCCTCCCTATTGAAAACAACTGGTAAAGAATTCCACATGCGTATCGGAGTCAACACAGGACAAGCTGTAGTCGGCAATCTCGGTTCCAAAACGCGTTTTGATTACACGATGTTGGGGGATGCTGTGAATTTAGCCGCCAGATTGGAAAGCTTGAACAAGCAGTTCGGCACGTACACAATGATTTCCCAATCTACGTTGGACCAAAGTGCAGGCTATGCATACCGAAAGCTCTCTCGTGTAAGAGTTGTGGGAAAGCGTGAGGCTATCACTGTTTATGAACCCATAACAGAAGCCGCACACACACAGCGAAGCATAATGCTCGCGCGATTTGAAGAGGGACTTGCACTCTTTCATTCCGGCCAATTTGCGAAAGCCGAAGCAATATTCAAAGGAATCGAAAGCGATGATCCAGCTGCCCGGCGATACGCCACCAAATGTCGGAAACTTCAAGCGTCACCACCAGATCAATGGGATGGCGTATGGAACATGACGGCCAAATAAAAAAGCCTTGGTTTCCCGAGGCTTTTTATTGAATCAGATGATTATTATACTTTCAATCTTTGCACTGTACCACCAGGCCTCTGCACCGTGCGATGATATTTTACCGCAGGCCACCCAAAAGCCATCATATAGCCTATCTCATGATCTTCCGGTAGATTCAAGATCTCGGCGGCAGCGGGAGCAACCTTAGTCAAAGCCCACTTGGCGAGTCCGTCCCAAACGGTCCCGACTCCATAACTGTTCGCGAGCAATTCAAAATACGAAAGAGCAATAACGTTATTTGCGAAGCGAGACGGATCAGACAGAGGTGCCGAAGCGACTATAAAATGAGGAGCGCCACGATAGAGAATATCTACACCCTTATCCCACGCCTTCAAAATACCACCGAAAAATTCCATCCCTTCAGGCAACGCCTCTGCCTCAACTACCTTTCGTAATTCCTCATATGTGCGATTACGCAACGCCTGCATAGCAGCTGGATCTTCAACTAGAGTGAAGCGATTGGTACGACGATTGACCCCGGTAGGAGCGTTGCGCAGCACATCCATCATGCGCTCTATAAGCTCTGCATCCACAGGCTCATCTTTATATCGACGAGTAGAGCGCCGCCCTTTCATTAGTGTTTCCATTGCAGCGGGATCAGGAAAAGCATCCTTCAATGGAGTAGAGTCCGCCGGGTCTAGCCCAAAGACAGAAAGAGATCCAGGCTTACAGACCGTAAAGCAATGCTGACATCCAATACATGCATCTTCTTTATCTGGATTAACCTCGGGGAAACCGTCTGCTCCCATCTCTATTACAAAATAGACGCAATCCTTGGCGCACTCTCCACACTTTATACAAGTGTCTTTATTTACAGAAAAATTCATCATCTCCGACTCCTTTGTTCCCGCTATCCCATCGCAAACCATGTTTAGATATTTCTACTTACCAGATACTGCAAAAATGAAAAGCAGGCACTTCTTCGTCAGATAGGCACCTTTAGGTGCGTATACACCAATTGAACTATGCCGATTCTAGCACAATAGCCAAGAGGTCAAAAACAGACACTAGCACCTTCTAAAAAAGACAATCTTTCTCATCTTTATTTTTTATACAATAAAACTAGCTAAATGGAAGGCTTTTGCCGCACCCTTTTCAGGGGAAAACTTTTTTAGCGCAACAGCACTTTTCCACAGGTCTATGTTTAAAATAAATTCTACTTCCTTAAAATCACATATAAACGACAATTAATTTAACCAGCACCCACGCTACATCCTCGTTTAGAGCTCTGCCATTTTCCACACTATAAAGTACCGTATAAATTAACATTTAGCCCATTGACTCAACGAGCAATCAATCGTATATATTATGCACAAATAAAAAAAACGCGCACTACTGCCACTTAGCTTTTTGTAGGAGGAAGCCATGGCTGACAATACGAATACTAATATCATTGAGCTTTTGACCGGCGGCAACGTCGACCTGCCAACCACATCCGAACCCCAATGGTACCGTCTCGGTTCTGACGCTGTCGTCAACTTCATGTTTGACACCAGTGAAGCAATCTTTTCCAGCAATGGGAATCACCTCGTCATCACCGTTGAAAATTCTGACGGAACTACATCCACCGTTATTTTTGAAGACTACCTGCTCCACCAGGCTGACGGATCGTTCCCGACTTTCAATCTGTTAGGCGGCGAAGCTGTGCCGGGCGACGTCTATCTTTTCGCATTCAATGAAATCAACGAAGATCTGGAAACAGAACTTGAGACCGCAGCGGACTCCAATGCTTCAGGCAGTGGTGCAGGCTCATATGTTGATGATGAGGGCAATCTTTACCGCAGCCTTGACCGTGTACAGGGACAAACCGACCCAGACTCCAATTCTTCCTCATCTGGCGGCGAAGACACTACTAACGACGGAGGCGGTTCCGACACCTCTGTCGCAAATACAGCCGCCCCCGTCTACAATGGCACCTTCGACCTTTCCATGCCTGAAGATGGTGGAACACTGATCATCCACGACACCGACATCCTCGCAAACGTCACCGACGCTGACCCCAATTCCTTTGTATCGGTCACAAGCATTTCTATTAATGGTGTTGTACTGGATCCGTTCACAGTTGGAACATGGCAGTTCACTCCCGGCCAGGACTTCAATGGCGACCTCAACATCACTTTCACCCTCCAGGATCAGGGTGGCCGCACAGGCAGTGGCGATGGCACTCTGACAGTCACACCTGTTAACGACATCCCGGTTTTCACAGAAGAAACTGACTTCACCGGCGCAACGAGTGAAGGCGCAGCTGCAGCCATCACTGGTACCATCGAAGTAACAGACGTAGACGCTGGCGAAACTCCCGTATTCACCCAGACCTCCTACAACGGGACATACGGCGTTCTCACCATTGATGAAGCGACCAATGAATGGACATATACCCTGAATGCAGACGCCGAACCGCCGCTCGACGGCTCCGGCAAGGAAACCTTCACCGTAGTTGGCACTTCCGGTCCCGACAATTTCAGCCATGACATCGTAATTGATGTAGCAGGCACCAACGACACCCCCATCCTCAGCGATGCATCAGATCTCACGGGCAGCGTTGCCGAAGACAATCTGGCTCCCGCATCCGTATCCGGCACCATCGTTGTTACCGATGCCGACACCACGCATGATCCGAATTTTGATACCGCAACCCATAAGGGTACATACGGAGACCTCACTGTCACCGCTGATGGAGTATGGACATATACCCTGAATGCAGACGCCGAACCGCCGCTCGACGGCTCTGGCAAGGAAACCTTCACCGTAGTTGGCACTTCCGGTCCCGACAGTTTCAGCCATGACATCGTAATTGATGTAGCAGGCACCAACGACACCCCCATCCTCAGCGATGCATCAGATCTCACGGGCAGCGTTGCCGAAGACAATCTGGCTCCCGCATCCGTATCCGGCACCATCGTTGTTACCGATGCCGACACCACGCATGATCCGAATTTTGATACCGCAACCCACAAGGGGACATACGGCGACCTCACTGTCACCGCTGATGGAGTATGGACATATACCCTCCACGCTGATGCCGAGCCTCCGCTCACGGGCGTTCAAGAGAAGTTCACTATCACAGGTGATTCAGGCAACGACTCCTTCGGACATGAAGTGGTTATTGATGTTACTGGCACCAACGACATCCCGACAATTTCAGCTTCAAGCGATGCCATCACTTTCATCGAAAAGGGAATTGATGCCGATGGTAATGTTATTGAGGGCAGCGGAAGAGTAAATCTCTTTAGCAATGAAGACGTACTTCTCGGAGACAACGATTTCTCCGGCACTATGTCCGTGACCATTACTATAGAAGGTGGCACGAATAAGGATCAGCTGCAGTACAACAACAAGCTTGGTAAGGATTTCGAAATCACCAAGGAAGCGGGTTCCCTGACCATCACGGCCAAGGAAGGAACCACCATCGAAGAGTTCAACGAGTTCCTAGAAACGATTACATACCAACAGAAGGGTAACAATGTTGTTGACGATACTCGCAACATTAACGTCACCGTGTCTGATGGCATCGATACCTCAGAGACGCATACCATCGTATTAAATACCGAAGGAACAAACGACGCCCCCTTCTTCAGAGGCGATTACAACCTCGATGTCGATGAAAATGGTGAAGTAACACTTGCCTGGAGCAATCAGACAGACAAGGACGTTCTTGCAAATGACCCAGACAAGGCTGACAGAGCCGATCTGGAATACTCCATCACGGACCTGCCTGACCACGGCACACTTCTCATTTACGATGCAGCCACGAAGACATGGAGTCCTCTTGCAGAAGACCAAACCTTCACCAAGCAAGATATCACCAAGGGCCGTATCAAGTACCAGCAGGATGGTTCTGAAGAATCAACTGACGCATTCACCATCAAGGTAATTGATGGAAATGGCGGCGAAGCGACGCAGGAAATCTCTATTGACGTCACCAACGTCAACGATGCTCCCACCACTACTGGCGGAACCATCACTGGTGAGGAAGACGACACCATCCACGGCAATCTCGTTGCTGCCGATGCAGAAAACGACGATCTGACCTACACTCTGACCGATGCTG
>PPCM01000186.1_pt1 | contig 85148 bp, 77 predicted proteins | sample 1555541 | NCBI WGS metagenome assembly PPCM01 (sample SAMN05284479, study PRJNA326546) | Marine sediment metagenome, whole genome shotgun sequencing project. | isolation source: marine sediment | place: Germany: Wadden Sea | collected 2012-09-05 | reverse complement strand
TGCGTGTCCCCTTCGGCCACCAACCCCGACTTGACCCTCTCGGGCGATTACCCCAACTTTTTCAGGACCATCTCCCACGACGCGGCCCAGGCACAGCTCCAGGTGGACTATGCCCTGAACGTGCTCAAGGTTAAAAAGGTCGCCATCCTCCACGACAAGGGCGACTACGGCAAGGGTTCCGCCGTTCTTGCCAAGAAATATTTCGAAGAGGCCGGAAAGGCCGAGGTTGTTCTCTTCGAGGGCGTGACCCCCGGCGCCGTTGATTACTCCGCCATCGTCAACAAGGTCAAGCGCTCCAAGGCCGAGCTCGTTGTATGGGGCGGCTACCACCCCGAGGCTTCCCGCATCGTGAAGCAGATGAGAAAAAAGAAGATGAAGACCATGCTCGTGGGCTCCGACGGCCTCAAGGACGAGACCTTCATCAAGACCGCCGGCAAGTACGCCGAGGGCGTATTCGTTTCCGGTCCCCTGGATTCCTCCAAGAACCCCCTGAACATCTCCGCCGTGAAGGCTCACCAGGATGAGTTCAAGGCAGATCCCGGCGCCTTCTACATCAACGCCTATGCCGCCACCCTGGCCCTTATCAACGCCATGGACAAGGCCGGTTCCACCGATTACGACAAGATGGTCAAGGCCCTCCGCAGCGAGTACGTGAAGACCCCCATCGGAAACATCAGCTTCGACGCCATGGGCGATGCCATCGGCGCGGGTTTCACCATGTACCAGGTAAAAGGCGGCGAATTCGTGGAACTCGAGAAATAATTCCCGGATACAATTTGCCCGTATGATCGTACCAGGGGTCGGGAGTCCCTCCCGGCCCCTTGTTTTTGACCGGCAAGGGCGGATTCAATGGGGAAAAACCCGCAAACGGCCCCCCATTCCAACAACCGAATTTCCGGCGAATCCCCGAGTATCATATGTAACCGGATAACCGCGGTCCCTTCGGGGCCTTCGGCAAACCATCAGGAGCATGATTTTAATAAAATGGAATATTTCCTAGAACTTTTTCTGGGGGGGCTCACCAGGGGCAGCATCTACGCCCTGATCGCACTGGGCTACACCATGGTTTACGGCATCATCGAGCTGATCAACTTCGCCCATGGTGAAATCTACATGATCGGCGCCTTCACGGCCCTGATCGTGTCGAGCGTACTGACCCTCCTGGGCTTCAATGAGCTGGCGATCCTCGCCCTCTCGGGCGCGGCGGCCGTGATATGGGCCTCCGCCTACGGCTTTACCATCGAGAAGATCGCGTACAAGCCCCTCCGGCAGGCACCCCGTCTTTCACCCCTGATCAGTGCCATCGGCATGTCGATCTTTTTGCAGAACTACGTACTCCTCTCCCAGACGTCGAACTTTCTCTCCTTTCCCGAGCTCGTACCCGAACTCGCCTTCTGGGATCCTTTCGCGCATATCATCGGTTCCACCGAACTTGTCATCATCGTTACGACCGTGGTCATCATGGTCCTGCTCACCCTTCTCATCAAGTTCACGAGAATCGGTAAGGCCATGCGCGCCACGGCCCAGGACAAGAGCATGGCCATGCTGGTGGGGATCAACGTCAACAACGTGATCTCATTCACCTTTGTCCTGGGTTCGGCCCTGGCGGCCATGGGCGGCGTGCTCATCGCATCCCACGTGGGACAGATCAACTTCTATATCGGATTCATCGCGGGCATCAAGGCATTCACCGCGGCGGTTCTCGGCGGCATCGGCAGTATCCCCGGCGCCGTGCTGGGGTCGCTCATCCTCGGTTGGACGGAGAGTTTTGCCACGGGCTATATCTCCAGCGACTACGAGGACGTTTTTGCCTTCGCGCTCCTGGTTCTGATCCTGATCTTCAAGCCTTCCGGCATCCTCGGACGTCATACGACACAGAAGGTATGATCAGTCGTTCGGCAAACCTCGGTTTCCCCCCTTCGGGCGGGAATCGGAAAATCGCCCTTGCCGTTTCGGGCGCCGTTTGCCGGACCTTCTTACGTTAACTTTAAAAGCAACACGGCGCCATGCCGCCGTTATCGGTGATATTCGAATATGATCAATCTATCGGACATTAAAAAATCCGCCCTGATCTCCGTGTGGTTCATGTTTCTCACCTTCCCCCTTGTGGTGGTCAAGGTGATTCCCATGGAGAGCACCGTGATCTGGCGTTGGAAGAACATGGTCTACATGGGCATCGCGAGCTTTGTCATCTCCTTTTTCTGGCGCTCCTTCCTGGAGAGAAAGGAAAAAGGCGCCAAGAAGGACAACGGCAAGAAGGAGGGGGAACCCACCTTTGTGCAGCGCCTCTCAGCCGACCCCAAACTCTACCGCCCCGCGGCGGCCGTTTTCTGCGCCGTTATCGTGCTCTTTCCCTTCGTGTTCTCGGCCTACCAGACCAATATCATGACAACGGCCCTGATCTACGTGATCCTGGGGCTGGGCCTCAATATCGTGGTGGGGCTGGCCGGCCTCCTGGATCTCGGGTACGTGGCCTTTTACGCGGTGGGCGCCTATGCCTACGGCCTCCTCTCCCACCATTTCGGGCTGGGGTTCTGGACCGTCCTGCCCTTGGGCGCCGCCATCGGCGCGCTCTGCGGCATCATCCTGGGCTTTCCGGTCCTTCGCCTCAGGGGGGATTACCTTGCCATCGTGACCCTCGGTTTCGGAGAGATCATCCGCCTGGTGCTGGAAAACTGGGACGAGTTCTCCTTCGGCCCCTCGGGCATCGCCCATATTCCCCGCCCCGGCTTCTTCGGCATGGAGATGGAGCTCTCCACGGCCATCGTCTACGTCTACTTTATCGTGGTGGCGCTGGTGTTCTTCACCATCTTCTTCGTGAACCGATTGCAGGACTCGCGTATCGGAAGGGCCTGGGTGGCGCTTCGGGAAGATGAGATCGCCTGCCAGGCCATGGGCATCGACAAGACCAAGACCAAGCTCACGGCATTCTCGCTGGGGGCCACCTGGGCCGGCATGGTGGGGGTCGTGTTCGCGGCCAAGACCACGTTCATCAACCCCGCGAGCTTCACCTTCATGGAGTCGGCCATCATCCTCTCCATCGTGGTGCTGGGGGGCATGGGCTCGATCCTCGGTGTCATCCTGGGCGCCTTTATGCTGATCCTCATGCCCGAGTATCTGAGGGAGCTGGGGGATTACCGAATGCTGGCCTTCGGCGCCTCCATGGTGATCATGATGGTCTTCCGTCCCCAGGGGCTGATCCAGAGCGTCCGGAAGAAATATAAACTCAAAGACATGATAGACGGTTAAGCCATGACTCCTATACTCGACGTTAAAAAACTCACGATGGATTTTGGTGGGCTCAGGGCGCTGAACCGTCTTGACATGGATATCAACAAGGGGGAGATCGTTGCCCTGATCGGCCCCAACGGCGCCGGCAAGACCACCTTCTTCAACTGCATCACCGGCATCTACACCCCCACCGAGGGGGATGTGAACATCACCCACCCCAAAAGGGGAACGGAGCGGATCAACGGCCTCAAGCCAAACAAGGTCACGGAAAAGGGCCTTGCCAGGACCTTCCAGAACATCCGCCTCTTCCACAACATGACCGTGCTGGAGAACGTGATGATCGGCCGCCACTGCCGCACCCACACCGGCATCCTGGGCGCCTTGTTCAGGGGCCCCGGAACCATGGCGGAGGAGAAGCAGGCGGTCCTGGACAGCTACGAACTCCTCAAGAAGGTGAACCTCGCGGAGCACGCGGACGATCTGGCCAAGAACCTCCCCTACGGCGCCCAGCGCCGCCTGGAGATCGCGAGGGCCATGGCCACCGAGCCCTTCCTCCTGCTCCTGGACGAGCCGGCCGCCGGCATGAACCCCCAGGAGACCCAGGAGCTGGTGGACCTCATCAACCGCATCCGGGACAAGGAGGGGATGTCCATCCTCCTGATCGAGCACGACATGAAGCTCGTCATGACCCTCTCGGACCGGATCTTCGTGATGGACTACGGCAAGAAAATCGCCCAGGGCACCCCCCTGGAGATCAAGAACAACCCTGTGGTAATAAAGGCATACCTCGGAGAAGAAGTCGATGCTTAAGATAAATAATATCAACACGTACTACGGCAATATCCAGGCCTTGAAGGATGTGAGCATCGAGATCAACGAGGGGGAGATCATCACCCTGATCGGTGCCAACGGGGCGGGCAAGACCACCACCCTCATGTCCATCTCGGGCCTCGTTCCCCCGAGGAGCGGCGAGATCCACTTCATGGGAGAGAACATCACGGGCATGAGCCCCGAGAAGATCGTGCCCAAGGGACTCTGCCAGGTCCCCGAGGGACGCCATATCTTCCCCCTGCTCACGGTGATGGAGAACCTCGATATGGGCGCCTACCTCAGGAAGGACAAGGAGGGGATCAAGAAGGATCTGGACCATATGTTCGATCTCTTTCCCATCCTCTCGGAGAGACGCCACCAGGCGGGCGGAACCCTTTCGGGCGGCGAGCAGCAGATGCTGGCCATCTCGAGGGCCCTTATGGCGCGCCCCAAGCTCCTTCTCCTGGACGAGCCCTCCCTGGGACTGGCTCCCCTGATCATCCGCCAGATCTTCGACATCATCAAGATGATCAACAGGGAGGACGGCACCACCATCTTCCTGGTGGAACAGAACGCGAACCTGGCCCTCAAGGCGGCCCACCGGGGTTACGTCATGGAGAACGGCAGGGTCATCCTGTCGGATACCGGCGAGAACCTGCTGGCCAACGACGAGGTGCAGAAGGCGTATCTCGGAATCTAAGGGATGCGGAATTAAATAAATCCACACTCTCGGAGCACTCAGCTCAGGAAAGCCGAAGCGTTGCTGTACGCCAACCGCAACGCGAATCATCGGTAATTGTGGATTTTATTCTTTCTTGATCACCAACAAGCTGTATCGGAAAGATTCCACCCCGGTATCCGGGTGGTTCTCGACATTCCGGAAAACAATTTGCCCTACATGCGAAAGGCCCTCCGATCTCGCGGATCAGAGGGCCTTTTTATTGTAAAATAGAATTCACGCAGCGCGCTTTTCCTTAACGGGAAAGCTCTTATTCCACAATTTTAGGTTGTATCTTCAGCAGGATACACCACCTTCACCCATGTAAGAAAACTACCCTTGATGCAATTGGGATTCAACACAGCAATTTGAATGTGATGTTGGTTTTTGAATCCGGCATCCGGGACCATGCCCGGTTCCGCTCCTACGATTTAACAATGGAATTTGTGGCCGGATCTAGATCCCGCCGAACACGAATTTTTTCCATGGGCCGAAAGGTTCCCATATTTCCCGCAGATCCCATACGGCAACATTCTCATCCTCGCCCAACACCCTGCATCGGTACCTGAAAACAAATGACGATGCGCGTGCGTTGGCGGCGCAATGAACCCATATTTTTTCTCCTGATGCGCTCTTCATTGCCTCCGCGAACCGATGGAAATCCTCTTCCGTTGGATTAAAAAAATTCACGGGAATATGGATATATCTCATACCAAGCCCGATAACCGCGGCCTCCTCATCCTTCAGGGAGTTTTCGATGATGGAACAGGGCGCAAGATTTATAACAACCCCATATCCCGCCTCCCTGATGAGGGGGAACTGATTTGCTGTCGGTTGCCCTGAAGAGCTCAGGTTTTTGTTGTAGTTAATGAAGTTCAGGACATCCTCAATGGAGTTGTCCACCGGTTTGATCGGCAGGTATTTTCGAATTACCGAGCCGTAAAATCCCATTGACGTTTTAATCGTGTTCAGCATTCAGGTTGCTCCTTGTAACCGTGCCCTCCCCTCTTCCCACGGGTGTCATTTCATGGAATGACCGCTCATTTCCGGGGCGCGCACTTCTGTTATTTTTAATTCAAGGCGGTTCCCCACAACGGAAACCACCCGTCCACGCGTTGTCACAATTTTGAGCCCGTCGTCTGCGGATCAGGAAGTCGGTATGAATGAATCCCTCATGATTCAGGTGGGAATTTCAGCTTTGACGAGTCGCCCTCCAACATGTGAAAGGGTTTAATTCCAAAACCATATCGCCGGTCACCGCGAAAACCGCATGGGCTGCTGTTGAAGGAGATCATAAGCTGGAAAAAAACGTTGATAAAGAGACATATCCGCATTAATGTCCAGAGTTGGACAAGGCAGGTGAAACATTCCGGCAATTCACATCCGGCCCAATACGTGTTCGCGCCAACCACATGAACCAACTTTCGGACCGGCGGAAATCACTCGTGGCCCATCGGCCCCCCCTCGTGATCTGCGGGGGCCCGCGCAAACCGATATCCCTCCAAACCCAACAGTGTGGGAAACCGGAAGCCGCTCTGTACACTCTTATTGAAAGGAGAAGTTGAAATGAAGCGGGGAGAACGCATCGCCGAAAGGACAAGATCGGCAATCAAAACCGCACTGCTCGAACTTGTCAATGAAATCAATTATCCGGACATAACGGTGGGGGACATAACCCAACGAGGAGATGTGGGAAGAAGCACTTTTTACCGGCATTACCGTTCAAAGGCCGACGTGCTGATAGATATTCACGGGGGTATCTTCACCCGCCTCTTCAGCGGGTATTCCACGGCCGAATCATGGCTTGGACCGGAGGCGCCCCCGGAACCGCTTTCATTCCTGGAGCATTTCCAGAGAAAGGGAAGAAACCCATTTTTACTGAGCTATAAACTGGGTAACGATCTGGACTACCTGATAAGCGGTATCCAGGGCCAACTCACCTCGGTCATCGAGAACAGGTTGCGCGATTCATACGCACAGGGGGATTTCAGCATACCGCCCGCAATTGTCGCCCAGGCGGTTTCCGCCTCCTACAGCGGGCTTATCACGAGCTGGTTCACCCGGTTTCAATCGTACGATGCGGTTGAATTCGCCTACCATATCCATCGAATTGCCGGTGCGTTAGTTCGCGAAGCGATTCGGCAAGGCCGCTAAGCGCCGATTGTGGGCTCAGCCGGCAAGTCCCGGCCTCCGCTTGCCATACCGCTCAAACGCCACGATAAACAAATCAAAACTGTTTTTTTGTTTTGCAAGCGATTAGCAATCAGGTAAAATGTCCCTTTAATAAAACAAACTACTAAATTCGGTCGTAATGGGAACACCGTTGGGGAGTCGAAAAGAATGATTCGCGTACCCCGCTCTCAACGCCCCTACGACAACGCCACGCATAAATGGATGAACCGGGAGGTTATGCAATGTTCTTTCACGGAACCCACAAGGAATTGACCGAATCCATCGAGGCCATCGGAGCAGGTTTCGCGGTTTACGAGCATATTCCCGAGGACGGCAGTTTTATTCTGATCAGCTGCAACAACCTGTACGAGGACATTCTGGGCAAGGACAAGGAGGAGGCGCTGGGTAATACCTTGATGTCGATCTTTCCCCGCTACATCGGGGGCCCCATTGCCGACAGTTTCAGGCGATGCAAAACCGAACAGGTGGCGGTGGAGGGGGAGATCATGATCGAGTACAAGGGCGAGGAACGGTACTGGCGCTCGATCATCTCTCCCATCCTGGAATCCGTGCGCGGTAAACTCAGGCTCATTCAAACCTGTGTGGAAATTACCGAAAAGAAGATCCTGGCGCGAAAACTGACACTGAGCATGAAGCGCTTCGAGGCCGTTGTCCAGTCGGCCTATGACGGCATCATCACCATTGACTCGGATCAGAACGTCAAGCTCATCAACGAAGCCGCCGAGCAGATTTTCGGCTACGACTCAAAAGAGATCACAGGCGGCCCCCTTACCCGGCTTCTGCCCCAAAAATACAGAAAAAAGCATATCGATTACGTCGAGGGCTTCAAGCGGTCCCGGGTGGACTCCCGCCCAATGCAAACCCGCGCGTCGGTTCGCGGCCTTCGCAAGGACGGCAGGGAAATTCCCATCGAGGTAACGATCTCCAAGATCCGGGTCGAGAACAGCATGGAGCTGACCGCCGTCATCAGGGATATCTCCGAAAAGAACAGACTCATGGAAGAGCTGCTCACAGCCTCCCGTGAGGATGCCTTGACGGGCCTTTTCAACAGAAGACATTTCACGGAGATACTCGAAACCGAAATTCTTCGATTCAAACGTTTTAAGCACGAGTTTTGCCTTCTGATGCTGGATATCGATCACTTCAAGAAAATAAACGACCGGTATGGGCACGAAACGGGAGATAAAGCGTTGAAAGAGCTCTCCGAAAAACTCATGAACACGGTAAGGCAAACCGACGTCCTGGGCCGATGGGGCGGAGAAGAGTTCATGCTGATGCTGCCGGAAACCAAACTGCCCGTCGCCATGGATGTCGCCGGAAAGATAAGGCGTGCCGTCGAAAAGATGAGTATCGGAAGCGATGCCGGTGATATTGGTTTCACGGTGTCCATCGGCGTTATCGAGTACAACGACGACACCCTCTCCCTGACCGAATTCGTCAACAGGGTGGACAAATTCCTCTACACCGCCAAGGAGAGCGGAAGAAACCGAATTTCCGGCCCATCCCAAGCCGGGGATGAGCAACCCCGATAAGGGATCGAGAGAGTTAATCTCCCCCGATGAACGGGTGGCCCCGGGAAGCCCCTTCAAGGGGGCTCAATTGCAAATTGCTTTCATGGGAAGCCGATAACACTTCCAGTTGCGGTTCATAAAATACAAAGGAACGAATACGCGGTGATTCATCATGCCGACAGTAACCGGTGCATCAAATACTTTCACAACGGATCGGTGAAACCTTTAGGGGCCTCCGCCGGAGGTTTTATTTCTAAATATTATCCCCAATCACGGATAACTTGCGTTGCCGTCATATCTCCAGCGAGCCTTGTTCCCCGCCCATCCCCTCCATGCCGTCGATGCGCGCCTTGAGCACGGAAACAACAATGCGGGTCTCCCGGAGGAGCAATACCGAACCGTACACAAGGCCCCCCACTGCCGTGATGCCGGCAACAACGGCGAAGGTTACCGGCGCTGGGCTCGCCCATGCCACCGGGGACGCGGCGAGGACCGCCCCCAGAAGGGAAACGATGGCCACCAGCGCGAACGCGCCGAGGGCAAGATAGAAACAGCGCATGGCTTTGAGCAGGAGAAGGGATCGGGATCGGGAATAGGTGAGCTCATCCTTCAACCGCCTGAAAAGCGGGCTTTTTCTATCCTCGATATTGTCCAGGCGCGAGGCCAGCTCGCGGGCCCGGTCAACAGCACGGGCAAAGCGGTTGCTGGTGCTGAGCACAAGAACGGCTGCGGCATTGGTCATCACCGCCGGTGCAACGATCAGGGTCAATACGATAAAGGGGTTGTTCTGGGGATCCAGTGTCATCCAAGGCCTTCTCCGGTTTAAGAATCAATAAATAAAAAAGCATGAAAAAGTTAACGGCCCCTCATTAAGGAACCTGGAAAAAAGTCGTGTGCCGAAAAGAAACGTCCCTTAGCCCATACTTACGGTTTTCAGCCTGTCCGGCTCAGGGCAATTCCATTATCACAAGCACCCCGACACTGTCGTTGACGGTAACCTTGCTGCTCAGGACGTTTGCCGTTACCACCCCTTCCTTCGAGTTGAACTCCATCTGGTAAAGGCTCGGAACATCCTGTCCCATGAGGCGCTTCATATGAAGTTCCTTGATCATCTCCTTGTCCGCCACAAAATCGGTGAACGGACGCCCCACCACATCCCCTCGTTCATATTCCGAACTGTCCCTCAACGCCCTGTTGGCCCTGACCACAACACCATCGAGAATCAAGGCCATGGGATTCTCCGCCGAATGAAAAGCCTGCTCGATAATATTCACACGTCCTCCGTCATTTTTCGGTTTACGGATAAACTGCCGGGTTCATTCATGATAAATAGAACCGCCCGTAAAATCAACGGGAAAAGCGTCGTTATGTTTCGATGAGCGCAGCAGCGTCTTTAGCAAGACGCAACTCCCCGTTGCTGGAAATACCCCGGAGCCAAGCTGCCCAACCCTTTCCGTGGATTTCATGGGGTGTTTAAATTGACCGGTATCCATGCCCGGATCGCCCCCCAATTCTCCGGACATCGAGGGACTTGCCCCCAAAATCCTCTTTTCCACGAATACAACCGGTGATAGTATGTTACCTGCAATGCATGGAGTGAAGTTCAACCGGATCTTTTCCCCCGAATCGACGGGTTCATTCCGGCAATGGCCCATGCCTTTTTCCATGGACTGCCGGAAACCGTTTCTTCACCGCTATTTTAAGGTTGTTCCACCAAGGAGTGAACAAGATGAGCACACAGGACACGATCAAGAAAACCACGAGCTTTATCCGGAATTCCGCCACACTGAAGATTTTTTCCATCGGCATCATCGTCCTATTCCTATTGATTCCCACCTCCATGATCAACTCCCTCATGTGGGAAAGGCAGTCCCGGCGGAACGAGGTGGTACAGGAGATCAACCAGAAATGGGGCAACCGCCAGATCCTTACCGGCCCCTTTTTCACGGTGCCCTACAGGTCCTATTTCAGGGACAAGAACGACGCGCTCAAGTTCAACATCGAATACCTCCACATCCTCCCCGAGAAACTGGATATCGGAGGGGACCTGAAACCCCATATCCGCTACCGGAGCCTCTACGAGGCCGTGCTGTACAACACGAACCTCAAGGTTTCGGGCAACTTTGTCATCCCGGCCCTGGGACAGCTCGATATCGATCCCGCCAACGTGCTCTGGGAAAAGGCGATCTTCTCCATGGGGATCTCGGACATGAGGGGAATCCGGGAAAATATCCTGGTCAACTACAACGGGACCCACCATAAGGCCGAACCCGGGCTGAAAACCACCCATATTGCCGCCGCCGGGGTCAAATGCGCAATTCCCCTGTCCCCGGACAACGAGAAAAACGCCTTCTCCTTTGAGCTGAGCCTCAACGGGAGCGAGGAGATCGGTTTTATTCCGGTTGCGGAGACCACCCATGTGGGACTGAAATCGGACTGGCCCTCACCGAGTTTCAACGGTTCGTTCCTGCCGGCCAGCCGGGATGTGACCAAGGCGGGATTTTCGGCGAACTGGAAGGTTCTTCACCTGAACAGGAATTTTCCCCAGTACTGGACCGGGAACCAGTACAACGTGACCGATTCCGCGTTCGGGACAAGGCTGCTGATCACGGCCGACGTATACCAGAAAGCCATCAGGATCTCCAAGTACGCCGTCATGTTCATCGTGTTCACCTTTGCGGCGTTTTTCTTCTCCGAGATCATCAACCGGAACAGGGTCCATCCCATACAGTACATCCTAATCGGAATGGCGGTGATCCTGTTCTACGTGCTGCTCCTCTCCATTTCGGAACATGTGGACTTTGATTTCGCATACATTATCTCGGCGTCGGCCATCACCCTTCTGATCAGCGGTTACTCAAAGGGCATATTGAAAAACAACCGGTTCACGGTAACGGTGTTCGGGATCCTGACCATCCTCTACGCCTATCTTTACATCGTGCTGCAACTCGAGGACTATGCCCTTCTCATGGGAAGCATCGGCCTGCTCCTGATCCTTACCACGGTCATGTACATCACGCGAAAGATCGACTGGTACGCCGTGGACGGCGGAAAGGAGCCGGCGGACCGTTAGCCCCGCTCCAAAGGAAGAGATTACGGCGGCCTGATTCTTCAGTATATGCCCTCTTTCCAGAACGGCGTTTTGTACTCGGCCTCGGCCTGCTCGCGTGTCAAGCCGATGTCCGCCAGCAAATAGTCCGGCAGTTTCACCAGACAACGGCGTTTTTCGAGGCGACGGTCCCAGAACGCGATAAGGTCGAGAGGGTTGCGTAACAATGATTTTCCCGGGGCAAAAGCCCCACCGGCGACGTTTATGCCGCGACGCCGATCATGTAGAGATGTAATACCGGACTTGTTCATGATTTATTCTCCCGAGTGTTTTGATACCGCGAATTCGGTTTTCGGCTTTCATAAGAACGATTATCCACCCATGACAACGGCGGTCGCCCCCGGCCGCGTTACTAATGTGGTCAAAAGCCACTCGACATAACAAAAGAGATCGTGGATTATAAACCGCTATAATTACAGACGATTCCGATATTCATCAATACCGGACAACTTGCACACCCAATAGTAAAACACAAGTACTTCCCAGCGGGGTATCCCAGGCCGAACCGGCCCAAAGTCCTCGACGGGATGAAAGAAATTAACACTACCTGTTTTTTCCTTTGACAGAGGGGGCGCCCGAACAGTATCAGGAACATTCGATCCCGATCCTGCCGACGGTTTCAATATTAGCGGCGGAGCTTCCGGGAATCCAATAAGAAAACCGAATAGAGGTTATTAGCGGCATGAATCTTCAGCAGTACGACCTGAATCTCCTGATCATCTTCGACATGATTTTCAGGGAAGGCAACCTGACCCGGGCCGGGGAAAAACTCACCCTGAGCCAGCCCGCCGTAAGCCAGGCCCTGGGCCGCCTGCGGGACGCTTTTGACGATTCCCTGTTTGTCAGGAGCGGCAACGAGATGGTCCCGACGGCCCGGGCCAACCTGATCGCCCCCCAGATCCGGCAGATTCTCCATCTGGCGGAAAATACCTTTCAGGACAGGGGAAAGTTCGATCCCGCCAAATCGGACCGGACCTTCCGCCTTGCCATGAGCGACTACACCGAGATGGTGCTGATGCCGGCACTGTTCAAGGAACTCCAGTCCAAAGCCCCCTTCCTGCGCATCGAGAGCAGGCATCTTTCGGCCCCGGATTACCAGACCGCGTTGAGCCGGAACGACCTGGACCTGATTCTGGCCTCCTGCCTGGAGTTCGGCCCGAACACCTTCCGCCAGTCGCTCTTTGGAGACAGGGAGGTGGTGGTGGTAAAGGGCGACAGCCCGGTCCTGAAAGAACCGCTCACAACGCAGCGGTATGCGTCGTACAAACATGCCCAGTTCAACTGGGTCAACGAGACCAACACCATCGATCTTGCCCTGGAAGAAATGGGCCTTACGCGCCGGATCATCCTCGAGGTGCAGCACGAAATGGTATTGCCGCTGATCCTCAGGGACAACGAGATCGTGGTCAATATGCCCGAGCGCATGGCGCGGGTTTTCAAGGAGCTGATCCCCCTGGAGATCCTGCATCTTCCCATGACGGTTCCAGAATATACCTTTCATCAGCACTGGCACGAACGGAATCACCATGACCCCGCCCATCGATGGATGCGGGAAACGATAAAGACCGTTGCCGAATCCCTTGCCCCTCTTTGATGCCCGGGCAACCCGCCAGGATGCCCATTGCTGCATGGTAAGGAATTTGGTATTGCTGAAATCCACGCCCATTCAGTAGCAGGCTGAAAGGAACTGCTCTCGGAAAGACTGATGAGAGCCAAGAAAAAGGGGACGGATTTATTTAGTGTGATTTTTATTGTTTCCAAGCCCCTAAACCGGACAAGACTGAAGTAAGAGTTTTGACATAAAAGCGCAAGATGTCGTCGACAAGACACTAAAAGAGAATACAACGGGGCCGGCCTGCCGGTTCCGGGAGACAGCCCCATGAAAGACAGAAGCAGGTGGGTCTGCTTTGACTGCCGCAAATCTTTTTCAAAGTTGAAGGAAGCGGTCCTTCGAAATACGGACGAGCGCACCGTGAAGTGCAACGAATGCAAAGGCGATATGGTGGATATGGGCCGTTTTTTCTCCGCGCCCCGAAAACTCGACCGAAAAAAATGGCGGATCATGCAGCTTCTTGCCCGTTACGGATATCGCTTTGAAAGCGTACTGCAAAAGGAACATATAGAACACTTTATTACGGGAAACTACAAGATCACCCTCAAACAGCTTGAAGACAACATAAAAGAAGAGATCAGCACAAAAAGTATTTAAGTTTTTTTCCCGCCCCGTCGATAACCGATTCCATACCCCCATTCAAAATCAAAGGAATCTTCATGGGTCACACAATCGGTTTCAATCCGGCAACGTCCGCCCTCGAAAAGGCGGGATATAAGATTCGGGACTACGATACCTCGGATAAAACGGCACCGACTCGAGGGACGCGGAATTCCCCCGACGCATCCGTGGTGGAGATCAGCGATGCGGCAAAAGCCAAACTCGGCGAGAGCCTCCAGACGGACACCCTGTCCAAATCGGAACTGTCGGACCTCTATGATGTGTATCAGAAAGCCGGCGACCCCGAACAGTTCTCCAAGGTCGCCCGTCAGCTTGAGCGCATGTCCGGAAAGGACCGCTCCAATTTTCTTTCGGTACTGGCCGATTCGGGGGATCAGTTCGAAAATGTGATCGGACTGGTGGCCGATCTTGAAGGAAGCGACCTGAGCAACTTTCTCGGAGCGGCCGATGCCTCGGGCGACGGATTGGAAGACCTGGTAAAGATCACCGCCGGCCTCGAAGGGGAGGAGAGAAGCCGCTTCCTTTCGGCGGCGGAATATATCAACCACTCCTCTCGATATTCGGACAACAGTATGCTGCGGAATTTTATCACGGCTGCCGCGAACACGAGTAACGGGGTCGATGAGCTGACCCGGAAAACCATGGCCCTCGAAAAAGAGGATCGCGCCGATTTTCTGGCCGGAGCGGCTGTGGCGGGGGAAGGCGTGGATCGCTTCATCGGTATTGCCGACGACCTGGAAGGCTCCGACTTCAAAAATTTTATCGGAGCCGCCGCCCAGGCGGGAAAGGGGATGAAAAATCTCCTCGATCTGGCGGAGAATCTTCAAGGAGATGAAAAATCCGCGTTCCTCGACTTCACCCGGAAACTGAATGGAAAGGACACCCAAAACTTCCTCCTTGCCGGCAAGGGAAACGATTTGAACACAGAAAAGCTCATGGAGATTTCCCGCGACCTTCGCGGCTCCCAGCGCGGTGATTTCCTGATTGCCGCCGCCGGCGCGGGCAAGGATCTGGGCGTGCTGATGTCACAGGTCAAGGAGATGAAGAGCGGCTCGAGCGAGATGAGCAACTTTCTCACCTCCGCCCTGAAAGCAGGGAAAAAACTTGGCGGCTTTCTGGATATCGCCGGCAGCTATTCGGGAGCCGAACGAAGGAACCTGCTCTCCTTTACCGCCGATCTTACAACACCCGATCTGAACAATTTTATCCTCTCCGCCGGGGAAGGCGGGTCCGGCACTCGTGATATTTTCCAGGCCGCAAAAACACTGGAAGGTCACGACCGAAGCCGTTTCCTCTATGCCGCAACCATCTCTGAAGAGGGCACCTCCGACCTCGTGCACCTTGCGGAGAAACTGACGGATGAGGCCCTGAGCGATTTTCTCTACACGGCGTCTAATTCGGGGAATGAAGTCGACACGTTCCTGAAGAAGGCCGGCAATCTGAGCGGGAAAAAGCTTGATACGTTTCTCTCCTCTGAAAAGGACAGGGTCGACCTGGGCGAGGGAAACAGCCTGCAAAAGAAGTATGTTTTCCTCAAGTCCACCTATAACGACGCCGAGATGGAGGCCATCCTCGGTGCGGGCTCCCGTGTAGACGACCTGCTTATGAAATTCGAAAACATGGGCATGGAGAGACTTGATCCGGGCCAAAGAGAGACGCTTATGTTGACCGCCGCCAAATCGGGCAGGCACATCGAACGGCTCTTTTCCACGGCCTCCAAGCTGGAAGGAGAGGAGCTCTCCGCGTTCGTGGATTATTCGGGAAAATTGCAGGGAAAGGAGTTGGGAGATTTCCTGAAGGCCGCATCCGAAACCATTGGTCTTTTCGAGGATCACCTGGGCAATCTGACCGACTCCATGGGCCACATTGACGACGCAAAGGCCAAACCCGCCGGTTCCAACGAAAAACTCATGAATCTTATCGAGACCTCGAAGGAGGTCGAGGGAGAGGAAAGGAAGGACTTCCTGAGCGCCGCCGCATCCTCCGGAAAAAGCATAGAGCGTTTTCTGGAGGTCACCAACAGCCTGTCGCCGAAACACAGGCGCACCTTTCTATCGGCGGCGGACAAAGCCGGCAAGTACCTCGGTGCTTTCACCAAGGTGACGGGCGATTGGAGCTCGACCCCCAAAAAGGCTTTTCTTGAAGAGGCCGACGAGCTGAACAACAACATCAACGAACTCTTGAAGCAAAACGAAAAGGGGCAGTATTCCCTGACCGGAGCCACCCGGCTTTCCGGAAGGTTCGAAGATTTCCTTGCGTCGGCGGACTATATGGGGAGCGACATGGGCCCCTGGCTCAAAACGTTTATGTAAATCCGAAATCTTGAAAGCCGCTCCCCGGTAAATCGACATCCCTACCGCGACTCATTGCGGATTTAAAATTCTCCTTGAGTCGGGGATATGGGCCGGTGTTCCTTGTCCCAATTCTTTAACCCCAGGTAAAGAGAGACAAATGCCAGGAGAATGATCACCGAGGAAAACGGCGCGGTCAAGGCCATGCGGCCGTTCACCCAGGTAATCCCGCCCGTGACGGCCCCGCAAACCCGTCCCAGTCCCCCCGCCGCGAAATAGGTGGCCAGCATGGTGGCCCGTGCGCCGGGTATAAGCTCCGTTGTGATGGTGAGCGCCGTGACAAAGGTGAACTCGAAGAGGAGGAAGTTGACAAACAGCGCGCCGAGGGCAAGGGCCAGGGAACCCGATACAAGGGGGAGGAGCAGGTAGCTGAGGGAGAGCAGAACCATCCCCCACATGACGGATCTCTTGAGGCCGACCCGGTCCGCCAGGGCCGCCGTGAAGAACTCCCCGAAGAGCTCCGCCACACCGATAACGCCGGTGCTCATGCCAAGGGCAACCACCGCCAGCCCGAAGGATTCCTCCAGCCACATGCCGTAAACCACGAAGATGTTGTCGCTCGCGAAACTCATGAAAAAACAGAAGCCCAGCGCGCCGAGGGCCGCCCTGTTTTTGAACAGCGCACCCCAGGCATATGTTCCCCGAACGGAACGCGCTCTTCTCTTTCCGTTTTTGGGAATCGCCGCCATGAGCAACACCAGGCCCAGAAGCCCCGTGCCCCCCATAAGGAAAAAGGGCGCCCGCCAGCCCATGGAATCGATAAGCAAACCGATGACCGGGATTCCAACGAGGGTGCTTCCCGCCCACGAGGTTTCCAGGAGCCCGATCACAAGCCCCCTCTTTTCAAGGGGCACCTTCTCCCCCACAAAGGACTGGATCGCCGGATCAAAGATATTCTTGCCAAGGCCCGCCAGGACAAGCGCCGTGAGCACCACGCCGTAATATGGAAAGAGCCCTGCCGCGAACATGCCCAGCACCATCATGGCAAGCCCCGCGATCATCATCACACGGTATCCGAGCCGGTCCGTAAGGGGACCGAAGAACATTCCGAGGATTCCCGTTGCCTGGTTCAAGGCGATGATGGAGGTTACCGCCGTAACCGGTACCCCGAGTCCCCGGGCGATCACCGGCGCAAAGGGGTAGGCAAAGCGGCGGGCCGTGTTCAGGGTGAGGCGGCTCAGGAATGCCGCCACGCCCACCGACGCCATGCTTATTTTCGGGACAACGGTTCGATCCGGCACAACCTGTTCGTTCATTTTCTTTTTCCCATGCCTTTCCATTATCCCTTTAAATGATGCAGATCATCCGAGGTAAGCGCCCCTGGATGAAGTCCGTTATATTTTAAAAAACCCAGTATCTATCGCCCGAGCCGTAAAAAAGATCAAGTCCCATATTCGACACCACGGGAATATGGATTTCGTGCAATTTATCGCGTATATATCCATAAGGAATGAATCCGAAGCCCTTTTTCAATAACGAAAGTGACAACAAAAAAGAACCCAATACAATGAAACTCATAGCCGTCATTTTGGTCCTTATTGCCGCAACCGTGATCTTCCTGATCGTTCAAAACACCACGATGCCCTCGGGGCTGGGGGTAAAAAACGGCCAACTGTCGCCCGTGCCCAAATCCCCCAACGCCGTATCCAGCCAGACGAGCGACGAAAAGAAAAAGGTTGAGCCCTTGCCTTTCAAGGGGGATTTACGGGAAACAAAAGATGCCGTTAAACGAATTTTGCGGACTTACGGCAATATCGAGATCCAGGCAGAAGAGATAAATTACCTCCATGCGGTCAGCACCACCCCAACCATGAGATTTCATGACGATCTGGAGTTTTATTTCGATGAGAAAGCGGGTCTTGTCCATATCCGATCGGCTTCCAGGACCGGATACTCCGATATGGGATTGAACAGGGAAAGATACAAGCGTTTGACAACGTTATACCAAACAAAGCAGGGGAAATAATAATGGGTGCAAGCATAAAAGATATCACGGATTCGTTTTGCGTCTTTGCGGAAAAAGCAGGGCAAGTAATGAATATCCAGTCTGACAAAGATTACAATATCGCCTTGGAATTGATGGATTATCTATTTGATACCGCCAACGACTCAGTTGACTCTCCCCTCAATCCCTTAATTGAGATTTTAAGTAGGGCGATTGAAGAATATGAAAACAAAGATGAAAGCATTCAAGACTTTGTGAAGGAGGCTGATTTAGTTTCCAAGAGTTCAAGTATGCTGTCCGTTCTCATGGATCAATACAAACTGAAGGCCGCTGATCTAAAAGAAGAAATCGGGAGCCCTTCGCTGATTTCGATGATTCTTAACGGTCAAAGAAGACTCACCGCTAAGCATAGCGGCAATCTGTCCAAGCGTTTTGGAATCAGTGCCGACCACTTTATAGAAACAGGCTTCCCGGCGTTTTCTGCATACAGCCAAAACAGTACCGACCCTTGTTGAGCTTTCCTAACTCAATTATAAAAGTTAAGAAATCACATCATGGCCGACACCATTTTTCATGAATCCGTCGGCCAACCATGCGATTCGGAATCCCCCAAGGAGTCGCCGTGGGCCCATGCTCGACAAAGCACCTGCTCCCTACTCTTCAAGCAGTGTTTTTGCACTGCGAATCATATGCCGCGTCAATTTCTCCAGCGAATCCGATTTTATATTCCAGCAATGCCAATAGAGTTTCGCCGACACAAGGCAACCGGGCGACAGATCAACCATCCTGCCGCTGCTTAAAAAAGACCTGCTTTGCTGATCCGGCAGCGTGCCGTAGGCATGCCCCATGGCAATGAAATCCGCGTATTTTTCAACGGAAGGCACATAGTGGGCCGGAATGGAAGCCGGCACATCCCCAAATGCCTGGTGAAGGAGTTTGTCGATCAGCTCATCGTTTCGATCATAAATAAGGGCCGGAGCCCTGTGGGCCTCCTCGAATGTAAAGCCGCCCGGGAACCATTGGGACACGAATTCCGGGGTGGCCATCAGACGATAGTTCATGCGCCCGAGATACTCGATCCGACATCCCTGCACGGGCAGTTCCTGGGTGCTGACGCACCCCATGACATCGCCGTTCTTCAAGAACCGGTGTGTCTGCTCCTGATCGTCCACACGGATGTCGAGCAACATCCTTTCCTCGCTTAAAAAGGGATGGATCGCCTCCAGAAACCAAAAGGAGAGACTGTCGGCGTTGATCCCCAGGGCCATCGAGGTAAATCCTTCCGTGGACGGTTCGTTCATCTCTCCAATCAGGTCGTCCTCGAGTTGCTTGACCTGGAGATAATGCTTTAGGATTTTTCGACCGGCCGGTGTGGCCCGGGGCGGCGTGGTACGCGCGATCAAGACCTGCCCCGTGAGTTCTTCCAGCAGTTTCACCCGCTGGGAAACAGCGGATTGCGTGATGCACAATGTCCCGGCGGCCTTGTCGAAACCGCCTTCCCGGACAACCATTGCCAACGCTTCAATGAGTTTATAATCAAGCATAGTGCTCATTATTAATATAAATTATGCATTATTTAAACAATTAATTTTACTATTGCCCCTTCCCCGCCTATCCTTCTTCCGTAGAGATCAAATCCCGTGGAGGAGAAAACAATGATTACGCTGTTTGAAAAAGAAATCGGCACCTCGGGCGGGTTGGTTGTGGGCGGGACTAAGGAACGATCCGTGGACTCTCGACCTTTCGGTTCGGCCCCCACACGGATCATCTCTGTATCGTTGACAATACGTAAAACCACCGTTCAGGGAGAAAGGCGTCGCGACCGCTCGTCTTTCCCGTGCACAGAGCAATAAGGAGAAGGGGTATGAGCTTACTTGCCATGATTGTCATTGTTGGCTTTTCGGGAGCTGTAATTGGGATTAATAAAGGCAAAATGGGAGGTATTCCGGGATTGCTTATGACCCCGCTCCTGTTTTATTCCGCCATCTCCCCCGGCCCCTGCTCTTTATTTTTCCACACATTGCTATTGTTCACAGTGGGCTTGGCATACGGCTTTATATCCTCTACTATTTGTTCGGGACTGAAAGGCGGCGGGACACGGCATAATATCGGCCCGTTTTATATAATGGGATTTGGGGCTCATCATGCCGGAGGTATAATTCTATCTACTGAAGAAGATAATGCGCCAAAAGAGCAAAATACCGGACACAACGTATTTATCTCATATTGAGGCACCGGCGCCAAAGCGTTTATTTGCCGTTTTTCACCCGCGGATGATCAACCGTTTCTCTACCTGGAGTTGAACAATCCGAGGATGCTCGGTAAATCGTCAGGAACCAAAGCCTTTTGATTTGAGCTTTTCTATTCGTGCCCGCAAGTTCATAGGGGCGGTGAAAACATAGGTTCGACGCCATTTTTCCTTGCGAAACAACCGCATGGTATCGGCTAAAAACAGCAGGTCGGTTCGTGCTGTCTGGTAAGAAACATTGTTGTACTTTTGATATTCGGCGATGGTGTAGGTCGCTCCCGGATTCTTGAACGCGTGCCGAAGCAGGGACAGATGCCGGGATGTGAACCCCTCCTCAATCTCGGGATTCATCATCAAATCCTCCAGCAGATCTTCCACCGTTTCCTTTTCCATCATCTTTTGCCGGATATGCTCCTCCAACCTGTCGATGGCCGCAAGAATCACCTCGAGTTGGTGAATTATGAAGTAGGTCATGTCATTGTCGTCGGTTTCCGTGTGGAGGTAAGCCATGCCGTAGGCGCCGGGCTTTTCCTTGATCACGGAGGAGATCGACAGGAACTCGGTCATCCAGTATCCGCTCTTGGCCATGAACCAATAGAATAGTGCCCGTGCCGTCCGCCCGTTGCCATCCACAAACGGGTGATCGTAGCCGATCATGAAGTGGAGGATTACCGCACGTATCACCGGATGGGCGAAAGTCGTTCCGGTGGCATCGGTAAGCCTGTTGGCAAAAGCACAAAGTCGTTCCATGCGTTCGGGCAGTTCCGCAGCAACGGGTGGAGTGTGCAGCACATTGGAAAAATCGCGATTCATCACATGGACATCATCTGTTGTCGCCCGAAAAATGCCGGCCTTCTCCGGGACATCCAGAGTACCTTCCATGAGAATCCGGTGCAACTCAAAAATCAGTTCCGGAGTTAACGGGTCCTCCGCCCTTTGGCGAATAAACTCCATGGCCCGGTAGTTGTTCAGGATCATCCGCTCACTCCGATCCTGGGGTTCCTCATCGGCCCGAATCATCTCCTTGGCCCGCCGGCGCGTGGTGGTGGCCCCTTCCAACTGGCTGGACCGCACCGCTTCCTCGAAAAAGGAAGTGATCATGAAATATTTCCGAGTGTGAGCGTTCGGGACAGCTCGGTCCATGACAATGTTGCCACCAGCCAACTTATCGATTTCATGGAGCATTTCCTGGACGTTGTCCGGCGCACCGAAAGCGAACACCTTCTCCTTTTTATCCAGGAACGGCAGATACCGATAAGTCGCCCGCCTCCCCGTTTTAATGGCCGCCCAGTACTCTTCGGGCGACAAACCGTCCGGCGGCATCTTATATCGCAGGTCTTTCCAATGCAGATAACGCCCTTTCGCGTCGAGGGGATTCATATTATTGTAAAAGGCGTCCTGTTTGTCCGACAGCATAAGCCTTTTGATCACTTCATCTATCTTTGGCGGTTTTACAGGAATTTTCATGGCACCCCTCATAAAATATCAGCCCATACTAACCAACAGGTAATTTAGTATATATTGACAGATCCAACTGCGGTCAAGGGAATTTGGACGTTAGTCGCTTATCCCGCACCAGCTTTGATGCCTGAAACATCAGGCGTCAAGAACCTGTAACCACCCTTCATCGTTCCAGAAAAAAAGAGAGGAGTTTAACGCAACATCAAGATAAAAATGACGGACAAACACATTCTGTCGGTTTTCAGGAGAGGGGCTTTTTGGGGGTGAGGGTGGCCTTTGTGACGGCGCCCTTCCCGAATTTCCCCTTGATGGAATCCATGGCCTTGTCCACGCTGTCCCAGTTTTCACCGCCCCTTTTTCCGCCCCCGAAAAGGCTCATCTGGGCGGGTTTTCCCTCGGGAACGAGGGAGGCGGCGCGAACTCCCAGAAGCCGGATTTTACGATTGATGCCGGCCTCCTCGAAGAGCCTTGCCGCCTCGCGGTAGATCCGCTCCGATGAATGGGTGGGCGCCTTCAGGGTACGGCTCCTTGTGATCTGCTTGAAGTCGGAGAACTTCACCTTGATGCCGATGGTCTTTGCCGACATCCCCTTTTTCCTGAGCTCCCGTCCCACATCCTCGGAATGTTTTAGCAGGCAGGCCCGGAGCAGGTCCCTGTCGTCGGTGTCATGTGAAAGGGTTTCCTCGCCGCTAATGGACTTCACCTCGCTCTCGGTCACGACCCTTCCCCCGTCGATGCCGCGCGAGAGTTCATGGAGCCTTCTTCCGAATTTCCCGAAGCGCTTGAGGAGTTCCGCTTCCGGGTACCTTCGGACATCCCCCAGGGTCCTGATATGGAGCATCCGCACGGCCCCCATGGCGGACTTCCCCACGCCGGGAACCTTTTCAACGGGAAGCTGATCGATAAATTCCATGACCCGTTCGGGGGGGATGATGGTGATCCCGTCGGGCTTTCTGTAATCGGAGGCGATTTTCGATAAGAATTTGATGGGAGCTATTCCCACCGAGGCGGTGAGGCCCGTCTCCTCCCGAATTCTCGCCTTAATCGCTCGGGCGATCTCAAGGGGGGAGCCGTACAACCTGCCGCAACCGGAGATGTCCACATAGGCCTCGTCGATGGACACGGGCTCCACAAGCGGTGAAAAACCCTTGAGCATCCCCATGATCCGCCTGGAAAGTTCGCTGTAGCGCCACATCCGGGGCCGGATATAGAGGCCGTGTGGGCAGTTTTTCTTTGCCTGAAAAATGGGCATGGCGGAGTGCACACCAAACGTCCTTGCCTCGTAGCTGGCGGTGGAGACCACCCCCCGGCTGGAGTGACCGCCGATAATCACCGGCTTTCCCCTGAGTTCCGGATTGTCCAGTTGCTCCACCGAAGCAAAAAATGCATCCATGTCCATATGCAGAATCATCGCTTGCCGCCCCACCTGTTCTCCTTGGATAAACTTCCATTTACAGCGGAAAAATAACACATTCCTTTTCACCGGAACAGTACCAACTTCAAGACCGTGCCCCGGCTTACGAGCGTCACCTCCCGGCGTCCCCCGAACGTGAGCTCAACCGGCCGGAATACCCACTTCCCTTCGGCGAAGAACGGCACTCCCCAAGCTAAAGAACCAACAACTTACCCTGTGGCGGAGTAGGGCATTGGAGCCCACCTCGGAGATTCCCGACACCTCTTTTTATAAGATCTGTCGTTTTTATGCTGGCATTATCTTGAAAAACTGGTAGAAAATTACCGGCCCTTTTCCCCTCGAATTCAGAGGGACTTTCAACGCCCCCCTGAATCCCGTGAAAATCCGATTCAGGAAGCGCTGAACAAACAATGGGGAACAAAGGCGGCCCGGCCGCCTCTTCTTTTCAGGTAACGAGGTGAACATGACGGTAAATAAAGAACAGATCCAACAGGCGGTGTTTTCAGGCGTGAAAAGGGGCTGGTCCGGTTTTATCTGGCTCCTCAAGATTCTGCTTCCCATCTCCCTGTTCACGACGCTCCTCGTGTACAGCGGCTGGATCGGCAAGATCGATTTCCTGCTGGAGCCGGCCATGGCATTTCTGAACCTGCCGCCCATGGCGGCGCTTCCCCTGATCGCGGGGCTGTTCACGGGCATCTACGGGGGGATCGCGGCAATGACCGCCCTGCCCCTCTCCATGGACCACATGACCCTCATCGCGATTTTTCTTTTGATCTCGCACAACATTATCCAGGAGGGGATTGTCCAGGCCAAGACGGGCCTTAACCTCCTTACGGCCACCATTGTTCGCCTGACGGCCTCGGTGATCACCGTTTTCGCGGCGTCCCTGTACCTTGCACCCGAAACCGCCGCGGCTCCCGCAGCCGCCCACGCCGTTTCCGGCGAAGCCCTCTCCCTTTCCGCCGTGCTCACCGGGTGGGCCGTGAACAACTTCTTTCTCTCCCTCAAGATCCTCGGGGTCATCATGTCGCTGATGGTTGCGCTGGAGCTGATGAAGCTGTTCGACCTGATCAACCGGATCGTCAGTCTGATCACGCCCCTGCTCCGGCTCATGGGACTGAGCAAGAGCGTGGGAGTCCTCTGGCTCACCGCCGCCATCTTCGGCCTTGCATACGGCTCGGCCGTATTGATCGAGGAGGCAAAGGAGAGCCATATCGATCCCGAGGAGATGAAGAAGCTTCAGTTCTCCATGGGGATCAATCACGCCATGGTGGAGGACCCGGCACTCTTTATTCCACTGGGCATCGGCGTCTTCTGGCTGTGGGTTCCGCGCCTCATTGCCGCCATGATCGCGGCCCAGCTCCTGGGCCTTTATTACAAAGCCAGGGGCCGCCGGGTACTTTCGCCCGCCGTGGATCGAACCCCGTAACCCTTCAGCCCCCAGGAACTTCACACACGGACCTTTCATTATGCTTTGCGAACTGGCCATTAAAAACTTTGCCATCATCGACGACTTGCGAATCAACTTCCTGGACGGGCTCACCATCCTCAGCGGAGAGACCGGCGCCGGTAAATCGATCATCATCAACGCCGTGAACCTGATCCTCGGAAGCCGGGCCACCCCCAAGCTCATCCGGACAGGGTCGGAAACAGCGGAACTCGAAGCCCTGTTCAGGATCTCGGAAAAGGGGCGGGTGGCCGACATCATGGCGGAAAAGGGGCTCGACCCCTCGGAGGACCTCTTGATCAAGAGGATCATCTCCGCAAAGAACCGCCATCGCATCTACATCAACGGGCAACTTGCCACCATCGGCCAGCTCACGGCCGTCACCGAAAACCTGGCCAGCATCTCGGGGCAGCACGCCCACCAGGGGCTCCTCAAGGAGGAGCAGCACCTCGTTCTCCTGGACCAGTTCGGCGGCCTCCTTCCCCTTCGGGGGAAAGTCCACAAGCTCTACCACGAGGCCGTGCCCCTGATGGACAAGCTTTCGCGCCTCAAGAAAAAGGGCACCCGCCAGGACGAGCAGATCGAGCTGTTCCTCTTCCAGAAAAATGAGATAGAGGATGCAAAACTCAAAAAGGACGAGGACGTCTCCCTTGAACAGGAGCGAACCCGCCTGAGAAACGGCGAGGCCCTGTACCAGACGGTCCACAGGGGTATCCACGAACTCTACGCCGGAGAGGGCTCCATCATGGAATCCCTGACCGGGGTGCGGAAAAACATGGAAAAGGCCGCCGTCATGGATCCTGCCCTCTCCACCAGGGCCGAGGAGCTGGACGACGCCGCCTTTCGCATCGAGGATATCACGGAAAAGCTCCGCAGCTACCTCGGGGAGATCCAGCTGGACCCCGCCGCCCTGGAGGAGGTGGAGGAGCGCATGGACCTTATCCAGAAGCTCAAGCGGAAATACGGCGGCAGCCTTACCGCCGTGTTCGACCATTACGAAAAGGTCGCCCGTGAACTCGCCGAGATGGAGAACCTGGAGGAGACCATCCGGGAGATGGAAAAACAGGTTTCCGAACTCCTGGACAAACTCCTGAAAACCGCCTCGGACCTTTCGGCAAAACGGCAAAAGGCGGCCAAACGATTCGGCAAGAAGGTGGAGGAGGAGCTGGGCACCCTGGAGATGGCCCGGACCACCTTCGAAGTCGCCCTGCACGGCGCGGGCGCCGGTATTTCATGGGGGGATAAACAGATCTGCGAAAACGGCATGGACAGGGCCGTGTTCATGATCGCCCCCAACGTGGGGGAGGCCCTGAAACCCCTGGCGAAGATCGCATCGGGGGGTGAGCTGTCCCGTGTTATCCTGGCCCTCAAGGCGATCCTGGCAAAGCTCGACTCCGTTGAGACCGTGGTCTTCGACGAGGTGGATGCCGGTATCGGCGGCACCACGGCCGATGCCGTGGGCAGGAAACTCGCCTCCCTTTCCGGGTTTCACCAGGTGATCTGCATCACCCACCTGGCCCAGATCGCGAAGTTCGGAAACCAGCATTTCAAGATCGAAAAGCACCTTGAAAAGGGCAGGACCCACACCACCATCGACCTTCTGGATCAGGAACAGAGGGTCCGTGAGATGGCCCGTATTATCGGCGGCTCCCATATGACCGAAACCACCCTTGACCATGCGAGGGAGATGCTCCTCAGGGTGAAACCCTCCCCTTGACAACGCAATAATAATGGTAATAGTGACAAGAATGTTTTTACCGAAACCAGATAATTCCGTGAGGAGATGTAAATGCCGATATATGAGTTCAAATGCTTGGAATGTGAAGAGTTTTTCGAAATTCTCGTGATGGGGGGAGACAAGGACGACGAGGTCAAATGTCCCAAATGCGAGAAGCAGTCCTTTGAGCGGGTCATCAGCACCACCAGCTACACCATGAGCAGCAGCGGGGGGGGAAGTTCTCACAGACCCTCGGGAGGACCCTCCGGGGCCACGACGGAGAACAGGACCTGTTCCGGCGGCTCCTGTACCTCCTACAATATCCCCGGCCCCGAGTAGATCACCATCCGCCGGCATGGGGCGGCGATCCGGGGGTCATTCCATAGACCCCCGGAATCAAGACAAATCCCACCTATTTGACCAAAACGTCACTTTCCTGTATAGTACACACTTAATCGGGAATGGACTTTGGAACGCGCTATTTCATCCTGGAACCAACAAATCCATTATCATCGGTATCGTAATTCAAGAAGCTCCCCTGAGTTTTCGGGTGCTTCAGACGAAAATGACGCGAACAACAAGTAGCGTTTCGGTGTCGAAATAAAACAAGTAACACCAAAGAGTTACACGGGAACTGCGGAATCGGCCACCCGGGTATCCGGCTTTTTCACCATGCGGCGGAGGAGCGGTAAGCAGGCCCCGGAAGCATGAGCGACGGGTCGAATACGATCGCCCCGTTCAAGCCCCGCGATGCTTTGCCCCGTCCCCCTTAATGGGGACAGGCGCCTTCACGGGCAGGAGAAGCCGGCGCCATGAGTCGCTTCCATGCCGCTGAGTGACTGATACGATCATTTTCGTCGCCTTCAGGGATCGGGCTCCCCTCCGTGCAACGCACCTCGTATCCCCGAGGTGGGGATTCATCGGAAAAGGCGGAGCGTTCCCATGCCCGGTGCGGATTGCGTCAGTTTGCGTCGGCTGCGGGCACAATACTCCCAGCGGGAAACACGCACGTTTCGAGGAGATGGGAAGTTCGCCGGAAAACAGCGAATCGCATCAGTGCCCCAATACCGGTTGCGTATACAGGGCCGGGCAGCAACGGCAAACGCATCCCAAATCTCGGGAAATCGAAATTCGCCGGGAAACAGCGAACCGTGTACATACACGGACCATTGAGTCAACGAAACATATCCCGTGACCTTGGGCCGGGTAGCGAGAGAATCCGCGTTCCAATCCATATCCGCCCGAATACAGGGACTCGACACTCGAGGGGAAGCCGCTTCCGGGATCCCCTGAAAGAGAACGACCCGAAAACACCATCGCCACCTCCCGTTGCGGCTGCACCCGCGCCGGATTCGTGGCAAAGCGACATCTACTCCCGGCTTTTCCGGGGGGTGCGTCAACGCCCCGGTAAGAGCCCCGAACACGAACCGCAACCGTCATCCGCCGACGCCCCCGCCATGGGGCGCCTACATGGGATTTATTGAGCTTCCGCAAACGGGGAATTCGTCCCCATTCGGAAATGATCGGCCCGGCCGCGCTTCGTGCACCTTCACCACCCGGAAAAGCGGACACGGAAGATGAATTCCGCCCCTTTATCCGGAACCGGCGTTAGCGGCCCTCCCCGAAAACGCGGAATCCCTCCGCAAGGGGGCAGGCCCCGAAGCACCGGTAAACACATTGCAAAAGGTATAAAAAATGGGAAGTACCGTAACCGTTACCATCGAAGGCAAGAACTATGAACTGCCGGTTATCACCGGTTCCGAAGGGGAAAAGGCGATCGACATCACCACCCTGAGGGCAAAGACCGGCTATATCACCTACGATCCGGGTTTCGTGAACACGGGGAGCTGCACCAGCGAGATCACGTTCATGAACGGCGAAGAGGGAATCCTCCGCTACCGGGGCATTCCCATCGAGACCCTGGCGGAAAAATCCTCGTTCGTGGAAACCGCCTATCTTCTCATGAACGGGGTCCTGCCCACGGCAAGGGAACTCACCAACACGAGGATCCTCCTGAACGATTACTCCCTGGTGCACGAGGACATGCGCACCTTTTACCAGAACTTCCCCAGGCGGGCCCATCCCATGGGGATCCTCTCGAGCATGGTAAACGCCCTCAGGGGGTTCTACCCCGAGCTCGACCACAGCGACGAGGCCCTGAACTCCACGTTCCTGCGCCTTATCTCGAAGATCCGGACCCTTTCGGCCATGTCCTACAAGATCTCCCGGGGCCACAAGGTGATCTACCCAAGGCCGGACTACTCCTACTGCGCGAACTTCCTGAACATGATGTTCGACAACCCGGTGGTGCCCTACGAACTGGACCAGGACCTCGTGGAGGCCCTGAACGTGTTCTGGATACTCCACGCGGACCACGAGCAGAACTGCTCCACCACGTCGGTCCGGGTGGTGGGCAGCGGAAAGGTCAATATCTACGCCTCCATCTCGGCCGGCATCGCGGCCCTCTGGGGTCCCCTCCACGGCGGGGCCAACCAGGCGGTGATCTACATGCTCTCGGATATCCTGGAAAAGGGGATGACGGTCGAGGAAACCATCGCCCGGGCAAAGGACAAGAGCGACTCCTTCCGCCTCATGGGATTCGGCCACAGGGTCTACAAGGCCTACGATCCCCGCGCAACCATCATGAAAAAGATCTGCCACAAGGTGCTCGCCAAGCTGGAGATCACCGACCCCCTCCTGGACATCGCCAGGAGCCTGGAGGAGGTGGCGCTGACCGACCCCTACTTTGTCGACCACAACCTCTACCCCAACATCGATTTTTACAGCGGGATCGTTCTCAGGGCCATGGGGATTCCAACGAACATGTTCACGGTGATGTTTGCCATCGGCAGGCTCCCGGGATGGATCGCCCAGTGGAAGGAGGGCAGCACGGACAAGGTCCAGAAGGTGGCAAGGCCCCGCCAGATCTACACCGGGGAAACCGAGCGCCCCTATACTCCCATCACCGAGCGTTGATCCCCACTTATTCGAGGGATTGGTTGTCAATACGGCTGAACAATATTTAACAGGATCATCCTCCGGATGCTCCTGTTAAAGTCGATGGACTCGCAAAAATCAGTTTCAGATCATAAACGGTCGCATATCCGAAAAGGAACTCGGTCTTTTTCACGCGATCGGATCGACACCGACTTCGAGTCTTATCTCATAAAATCAGTTCGTTGATTCAAAAGTTCTTTAGAAGTTGGAACTGTATTTTTCGACCACGCCATGAAGCACGGCCAAGGTGCTTCGGATGGATCAACTGCACATATACCATCCATCCCTTTTTCCGTAAGTCGCCAAACCGGCCGGTCGATACCGACTCCCCTTCAAAGATAAAAAAAGGGCCGGTCCGAACGAATCGGACCGGCCCTTTTATTTCCGTTTTTCCCCCAAAGGGGCGCCTCGAACCCGGCGTTTTTCCTGAACTGCCTCGTTAAGGCGGAATGATCAGGCCCTGAGCTTCCTTCCGGGAAGCACGAGGTTCAGGAGAACCCCCAGGATACCCGCAAGGCCGATGCCCTGGAGGGTGAACTCCCCTGCCGAAAAGCTCATGCCGCCGATACCGAACACGAGGATCAGGGCAACGATGGAGAGGTTCCGGGACTCCATGAGGTCGTCGCCGGATTTCACCAGGGTATTGAGGCCGATCACCATGATGGCGCCGAAGAGCAGCAGCATGATGCCGCCCATCACGGGGGCGGGAATGGTCTGGAGGAACGCGCCCACCTTGCCCACGAAGGCCAGGGCGATGGCCGTGATGGCCGCCCAGGTCATGATGGCCGGGTTGAACACCTTGGTAAGGGCCACGGCGCCGGTCACCTCGGAGTAGGTGGTGTTGGGGGGGCCGCCCAGCATGGAGGCCACGGCGGTTGCAACTCCGTCGCCCATCATGGTCCTGTGGATTCCGGGCTCCTTGAGGTAGTCCTTGCCGGTGATGGAGCCGATGGCCAGAACATCCCCGAAATGCTCGATGGCGGGGGCGATGGCGATGGGCACGATATAGATGATCGCCTGGAGGTTCCACTCGGGCATGGTGAAGTCGGGCACGGCCAGCCAGGGCGCCTTGCCGATGGCGGTAAAATCCACGATACCGAAGATCAGCGCGGTAACGTACCCCGCGATGATACCGCAGAGGATGGGTATCAGCTTGAAGATCCCCTTGCCCAGAAGGGAGACCAGCACGGTGGTGGACAGTGCCACGAGGGATACGGTAAGGGCGGTGCCCTCGGGAAAGAGGACAACGGACCCGTCGCCTGCCTTACCCATGGCCATGTTCACGGCAACGGGGGCGAGGATCAGGCCGATCACCATGATCACGGGGCCGGTCACAACGGGGGGGAGGATATTGCTCACCACCGCGCTGCCCCGCCAGCGGATCAGGAGGCCGAGAAGGATGTAAACCACGCCGGCGGCCGCCAGGCCGCACATGGTTCCGGGAATTCCCCAGGTCTTGACCCCGTAGAAGATGGGGGGCAGGAACGCAAAGGAGGATGCCAGAAACACGGGCACCTTTCCCTTGGTAATAATCTGGAACAATAATGTTCCGAAGCCGGCCGTAAACAGGGCGACATTGGGATTGAGCCCCGTGAGAAGGGGGACCAGGACCAGCGCGCCAAAGGCCACGAACAACATCTGGGCTCCAAGGAGCGCGTCCTTGGGCTTGAAGCTGTATTCCGTCGAAGATGGGTTGTGCATCTAAAATATACTCCTGAGTAATAATGACGGCCCCGTGAAAAGTCGTGCCTTAAACAGTTGACCACAACATGATGTTGCCGGCGTATGTTCAATTAACCGAATTCTGTGGGGTGAAAATCCGGTCCGGACTTTTCACGAGGGCATCAGGTCTTATTTCGTGCCGAAAATCTTGTCCCCTGCATCCCCCAGACCAGGCAGAATGTAACCGATCTCGTTCAGCCGCTCGTCAACCGCCGCGACATAGATATCCACGTCGGGGTGTGCGTCCTGGATGCGCTTGATTCCCTCGGGGGCGGCGACCAGGAACAGGCCCTTGATATGGGTGCAACCGGATTTTTTCAAAAGATCGATGGTGGCAAGGAGGGTGCCGCCGGTGGCCAGCATGGGATCGAGGATAAGGGCGATTCTCTGCTCGATGTCCCCTGCGGTCTTCACGTAATATTCAACGGGCTCGAGGGTCTCCTCGTTCCTGTAGAACCCCACCACGGAAACCTTTGCCGAGGGGATCAGGTCCAGGACGCCGTCCATCATGCCGAGGCCCGCCCTGAGGATGGGCACGATGGTGACCTTCTTGCCCTTGATCTCGTCCACCTCAACGGGGCCGGCCCAGCCTTCGATGGTCTTCTTCTCGGTTTCCAGGTCCTTGGTGGCCTCATAGGTGAGCAGGCGTGCCACCTCCGAACAGAGTTCACGGAAATTCTTGGTGGAGATGTCTTTTTCCCTGAGAAGTCCCAATTTGTGTTTGATCATCGGATGATCTGCTACATGTAGTGCCACGTCTACCTCCTTAACCTTTTCATCGGTGAGTGCATATTCTTTATAAACCCGGCACGGCCTCGCACCGGAATTTTAGCTCAAACGACTCAACATATCACACAATTCCAAACCAAGCACAACCTTTATTCCACATTTCGAAAAAAACGACCCATACATCCAACAGAGCCGTCATGGCCAAGCCCCGCACCTTCCGAATCACAACCGATGTCCCCGCTCCCATTTTCCGTTCCCGGTTCAAGCGGGGTTTTTGAGATTGCCTTTACGAGGGTTCCGTCTGATGATGAAATGCATTCAACGGAGCCAGGGAATCATCCTTGCCGCCGTTTTCCAGGTTCGGTCAGCCGTTTTTACGCTTCCGCCGATAGCATTGGGCTATTTTTCTATCGGCAGCGGCAGTATGGTCAATAAAGAATCTCACCAAATCCAAAGCCTCCTTCTCTTTAAACTTGCACTGCCCGGCACGACCGGACAACTCCTTGATCAATCGGCTGTGCAGCATTTTATGCGATACGGCGCCCTCATATTCTATGGAACACATGAAATTCTCCTCGCTCAGGAAGTGAAACTGAAAATACAGCACCACCTCCTTTATATATAGCTGTCGAAGCTCCACATTCTCGGTTGACGGCAGAACATTGTTCAGTCAGTTGATCAATTCAGCCATATACCGGTGCTGGTAATCGATCCGGCGAATTCCAATATCATAGACTCCATTGCCCATACCCACTCCTTTCAGGCACTCCAGCTCCGGTCCCCATGGTCATCATCCTTCAAATGCCCGCACCCTCCTTTGAATCGCAGCCATATTTCCATTACCAAGTAAAGAGTCCACGTATTCCAAGCATCGCACCGCCGGCTTGTAATCGGACTTGTTGTCCAATGATTTTTCGAAACACTGCTTCGCCCTGTCGTATTTTTTTCTCCTTAAAAACAGAACGCCCAAATGGTATTCGAACAGATGGCAAGACGGCAATTCATTTATGCACTTCAACAGAAAATCAACACATTTTTTACGTTCTCCAATCTGCCACAATTTCACGCTGCAAATGTAAAAAATACGTGCCGTTTCCGTTATCGGCTCAAGGGGGGACAACAACTCCAGAGCCCGTCTTATGTACCCATGCTCCATGTACAGTTTTGATATTTCAACGATATCCAGGTATGTCGGATTGGACTTCAACACCCCCTCGGCAATTTTCAAGGCCCTCCTTCTCATTCCTTGAGAAAAATACGCGGTTGCCAAATTAATATTTCGCTCAATATTCAAAGGGTTATGCTTTTTGGCAAGTTCAAAATATTCCAGCGATTTGTCACTTTCCCCTTTTTTTGCATGAATTTTACCGAGCAGGTCCAGTGCCCTGCTGTTCTTTCCGGCCTTTAACGAATCTTTTAATATCGTTCTGGCCCGATCGTACTCTTTGACATGATACAAACTTTCACCCGTCAAAATCGAGGCATTCTGACTCTTCGACGTTTTCTTCAGTTTCTTCCCAAGCTCTATTACCTTGTCATGCTTCTTCAACAATTTATTTCGAATCATGTTGGTTTCCAGGAGCTTTTCAGGACGCTCGGACAATCGATCTTTGATGCAGTTTTCAATGATCTCCATCATATTCTCTTCGGTAAAAGGTATTGATGAATAATTGTCCGCACCTTCTTCCATCGCATAGATATTTTTCAATATCGACGTATCTGGAGAAAGCAAGATGAATGGGGTAATAAAATACTCCGGATCGTTTTTCACCATCTTCAACAATTCGGCTCCGTTAATCAGGGGCATGTCCCAGTCCGACACAATAAAGTCCACCCTTGCTTCCCCACCGCATATTTTTTTATTGGCCTCCTGCCCGTTACTTGCGAATATATACTTCTTATACCCGTTGTTTTTCAGCATCTGCCTTATCAACACCCTTATGATTAACTGCTTGCTGCAGATGAGAAAAACCATATCGGCATATTTATCAGTGTTCATTGAAAGTCCTCGGATATGAGAGCTTCGTTCGCATCCGTAATTCCGATCTCGACCGGAATTGCATACTCTGCTTTGTGAAGGCCGTCACGTGACGTCAAATGTTGAAAACAAGCATATACTTCCCCCCGATTCCAATTATAATCCGTATCGGCTTACAGGCTCCCCTCCCCACCTACTGCATCTTCTGCGGCACCACCGGCACCACCGGCACCACTTCACGTATCACTGTATTTCACTTCAAACCCAGCTCTTCCAGCACCATTTCCCTGATCCGGTCCACCTTCTGTTTATCATCTTCACCTCTTTCCGGACCGGTTCCCTTCCGGGGCCGCTCCACGGATTCCCCCACCTCCTTCAGCTCAGCGGCACTGAGGCCCGGCAAATACGCATCAACCGTGCTGTCGCCGTCCAACTCTCCTTGTATCCTCAACTCTCCCCCGCAAGCCCTGACAATTGCATGAACAGCGGCAAAACTCACACAGGTACCCTTTGCGGCAGTTATCTTAGTGAGTTGATTTTCCATGCACAGATCATCTTCCAGACGGTTCTTCGCCACCGTCACACTCACGCTCAAGAGAATACAGTATTGCGGACTCGATGCCATGTGATGTCCTTGACCATGCCCCCCCATACCGACCTCGCTCAAACCAACGGAAATACAACCGTCCTGGTTCCCGATCGCATTGGCCGCATTTTTCAAAAGGCTTTTTACAACCCGGCGGATATGTATTGTGTCGATATTCGCCGGCCGGCAACGGTTGTCCATGGCATCCTTGATTTCAATATTCGCCGGTACACATCCGCGCAAAAGAGCCAACTCTTTCGCAACAACGGTTTGAACCGCGAGCGCTTTCTTGTTATGACAACTCAACTGACATCCTATTGTGACAATCTGCCCCATCAACTCTTTCGCTTGCTCCGCGTATTTTAGAATCTCGCCCAAATTCTTTGAAGACGCGCTGTTTTCCGGCAGCAGGTCAATTGCCGCCACGCTGGATTCTATAATTGGAAACAACAAGTCTTCAAACTCAAGCGCGATGTCCCCAAGCAACTCCCCCTGAATCTCTGCTTTCTGATTCTGAAGCACTCGGGCTTCAAGCTGTTTTGTTATCACTTCAGCCCTCTTGCGTTCTGTTATATCTTCCGTCATTACAAGGAGGCACAACCCGTTGCCCAAATCAAAAGGTACCAGGTAACGATTCAGGACAACCTCTTTCCCAAATGTCGAAGCTATGGAAAATTCGACCTGTTTTCTGCATTTTTCCTTCAGGGTTTGCAGTGCTGTTTCGTATAGTCCGCATTCTTTCCAGGATTCAATATGATGCCAGTTTTGCTCCAGCACCTGTTCCCGAGTTGCTCCTATAATCTCGCCATGCGCGTCATTTGCCATAATACACTGCCCCGCCGAATCGTAGATGGCGATACCGACAGGTGATTCGTCCACGACTCCCTGCAGCATTTTTTTCACCCGATTGAATTCCGTGACATCTCTGATAACAGCCATTTTGGAGATACCGCCGTCGGCATGAAAGATGGGGGCGTTGGATATGTGAAAGGAGCGACCGTCCTTTGGGCTGACCACTTCATATGTGGAAGTTTTTCCTTCCATCGTTTCCCGGTGAACACACCAGGGACACCTCTCTTTGTATCCGTGAAAAACCTTGTAACAAAACTCGCCCGTGGCGTCGTAGCCCGTACGCCTGATCATCGCGGGGTTCATATATTCCACACGAAAATCGGACGAACACACGTAGACCATGTCGTCCATGGCCACCATCATCGCCCGATATTGTTCTTCTCTTTCCCGATATGCCCTTTCGACCCGCCTGCATTTTTCCATTTCCTCTTTCAAGAATTTGATTTTTTCTTCAAGATCTTCATATGTCGGTTTTTCGGTCATTTGACTTGCCTTTTTATTTTTTGCCGAACAGGAGAGCGAAGCATTGCAAGCAGTTCCCCGTGCGGCTTTAAACAACTCCGGTTTTAAAGCAACTTTCCAACCCGGCCCACCCGCCAATCGAAACCCACCCAACCCCAACGCACTGTTTTATAGACAAATTCAAAGAAACAACACCAACAATACAGCCCAAGCGATCGCCGCTGATCCGTGAATTGCGATCGACGAAATGCACACAAAGCCATTTGGAAAAACCACCCAACCGCCCCGTAACAAGTTATATTGAAGTAATTATAGAAAGTATAAGCGATGCAATATATATACCACGCTTTACTATTGACGCCAACCCATAATGTCCACGGCCCCATAAGCCCTCCGACATGGTGTCAACCGGGCGCTTTGCCCGTACTTCACGCAACACTCCGCTAATCCGGTTCGAACTTTATCCCAAGCATCAATATCCAATTATAGTCGCCGGATTGTTTTAGAGTGAAAGTGACATTTTGTCGGATCATTTGGAAGCCGTAACAAGTCACGTTTGGCAGTGTAAGATGGAACTTGACGATATCCCGCTCTAAAAGCAGAGCGCCGTTTCATCGCAACACCTTCCAAAACAGTTATAGAACGGCCGGCGTTTCCGATTCAATCACATGACGGAATACCGTTTACAGACTCCCTCTGTATTCCTCGTGCGACCGAGCATGGCATGGAGACACTTTTTTTCGGGACCGTCATCTTCCACAGGGGGCATCAACAGGCACTGAATATTAAAAAAATCCTTTTTCCAACCCGCCAAATTTAGTATTCAACACCTTCGAAAGGATATGGAGATGACGAAATCATACAGACATTTGGAAGTTGCCGTGGCCCTGCCCATGGTCAGGACCTATACCTACAAGGTCAGGGAGGAGATCGCGGGGGACCTTGTCCCCGGCAAGAGGGTGCTCGTTCCCTTCGGCAAGTCAAAGGCAACCGGCTATTTCCTGGGCTTCACAAAACCCAGCGGGAAGATCAAGGCCAAACAGATTCTCGATATCCTGGACGAGGTCCCCCTCTTTCCCGAGGCCATGATCCCCCTTTTCAGGTGGGTGGCCGATTATTACATCCACCCCATCGGCGAGGTGATCAAAACAGCCCTTCCCGGCGGCATCAACATCCGTGATTTTACCGTGCTCAGGCGCACGGAAGCAGGGCGCGCGGCCCTTTTCGAGGGGTCCTGCACCCCCCTCGAAAAGGAGATCCTCGGAAGCCTGCCCGAGGACAAGCCCGTTCCCCTCAAGTCGGTGGAGCGGGAGCTCAGCCGGGGCATCACCAATACCCTGGTAACCCGCATGGAAAAATCCGGGTTTATCGTCGCCGAGAAGGAGCTCAAGGGGGGGGCAACGCTGAAAACCGAGCGCTGCGTGGCCGTAAAGGACCCCAAGGCGCCCTACGAGGAGCTCTCCGCGGCAAGAAAGACCATCTTCAATCTGGCCAGGGCAACGGGGGAGGTCTCCCTGAAGCGCCTCAAGGAGGTGGTGCCCTCGGCCCCGAGTATCATAAAGGCCATGGAAGCCTCGGGCCATCTTACCATATTTGAAAAGCATGTGCCCAGGGACCCCTTGGGAGAATCCATCGAACCGGACACCCCGAAGGTCCTGACCCCCGAGCAGGAAGCGGCCGTTTCCAGGGTCACCGCCTCCCTGGGGAACGGCTTTACATCCTTTCTCCTCAACGGCGTCACCGGGAGCGGCAAGACCGAGGTCTATATGCAGATCGGGGCGGCCGCCCTTGAAAAGGGGATGTCCGTGATCGTCCTGGTCCCGGAGATCGCCCTGATCTCCCAGACCGAAAGAAGGTTCCGGGCCCGGTTCGGGGAGTGCATCGCCGTTCTCCACAGCGCCCTCTCGAAGGGGGAGCGCTACGACCAGTGGCTGCGCATCGCAAAGGGCGAGGTGAACATCGTCATCGGCGCAAGGTCCGCCATCTTCGCCCCCCTCGTGAAACCGGGCATCATCATCGTGGACGAGGAACACGATTCCTCCTACAAGCAGGACAGCACCCTCCGCTACAACGCAAGGGACCTTGCCGTGGTCAGGGCCAAGTTCCTGGACGGGTGCGCCCTTCTCGGCTCGGCAACCCCCTCCCTCCAGTCCTATCACAACGTGGTCACGGGTAAATTCACCGAGGTGGTCCTGAGGGAAAGGGTCAACCGCCAGCCCCTCCCCGAGGTGCAGCTGGTGGATCTTCGCAAGAAAAAGGACGCCAGGGGCAACGGCCGGTTTATCACCCCCGAACTCCTCTCGGCCCTCACCGAGACCCTGGCCCGGGGGGAGCAGGCATTGCTCTTTTTAAACCGGCGGGGTTTTTCCAGCTTTCCCGTGTGCGGCGAATGCGGCGAGGCCGTCAAATGCCGCCACTGCGACATCTCCATGACCCTCCACAAGAGCGCCAACGCTTACCGCTGTCATCTCTGCGGGTTCATGGCCTCATCGAGGATCCCCTGCCCCGCGTGCGGCGCCACCGATATCCAGCTTCTCGGAATGGGCACGGAAAAGGTGGAGGAGGCCATAAGGGAGATGCTGCCCGCCGCCAAGGTGGCCCGGCTGGACCACGACACCACCACGAAAAAGGGCTCCATCCTGAAGATCCTCAAGGGCCTCAAGACGAAGGAGACCGATATTCTCGTGGGCACCCAGATGGTCGCCAAGGGCCATGACTTTCCCAACGTCACCCTGGTGGGGATCATCTGCGCGGACCTCTCCCTCTCCTTTCCCGATTTCCGGGCCGGGGAACAGACCTTCCAGATCCTGGCCCAGGTGGCCGGAAGGGCCGGAAGGGGGGAACGCCCCGGCCGGGTGATCATGCAGACCTATAACCCCGACCACTTCAGCATCACCGCCGCCAAGAACCAGGATTTCATGGATTTTTTCCAGAAGGAGAGCGCCTTCCGGCGGGAGCTCGACTACCCCCCCTACTCCCGGATCATCCAGCTTCGCATCTCCGGAAAGGACAAGAGGGCCACGGCGAACCACGCAATTTCCATCGGCGACCTCTGCCGCTCCCTTATCGGGGAATCCCCCGAATTCAGAAGGTCCGTGGAGATACTGGGCCCCATCGAGGCCTCCACCCACCGGATTGCCAACCGCTTCCGCTGGCAGCTCCTCATGAAGAGCCCCTCCTCGGCCGTTCTCCGGAAGTTTGCAAAAAAACTTCTCTTTTCCAGGGAGTTCCCGGCCGCGCGCAAGGATGTCCGCTCCATTGTGGATGTGGATCCATTTTATATGATGTGAACTACCTCAGGCTAAAGCGCTTGACCTTCCTGCTTCGCGGAGGATTGCTCGATGCCGTGAGGGACACCGAGGCGCAGGCCCTCTCCAAAGGCTTGGGATCCCGCAGTTCCCGCAGTGCATGCATTTTCAAGATTGACCGAGGCATTGAGGGCCCGGTCGTGCTCGGCTTTGCAGTTGCCGCTAACCCGGAATCGATGATGGAGTTCCAGCTCACGGGCCGGCATTCGCTGAACAATTTGAGAAGCTGTGCTTCTTAATTACCGGGTTAATAAAATACCTGTATTCTCATGGCGACAAAGTTCCGTGGAGCATGTTTCGTGACGGCTCCCAAGGATAGATCAAAGGGTTATAGGGCCTGAAGGCCGGAAATATAAAAGGGAGGCCTGCATCACAGGGGATAAGGCAGACCGGCTGTCGATGGTAATCAGATAATTTTAGGGCGGAAACATCGCCGGCGGGTCGGCGGGCAGCTTGACTTTAATAAGGACGTGGCATATTTTCTTCTTTTTTGTGATTTGCCCTTGGGTCGTTCGGTTTAACAAAGCACCGGAATCATCCAAGCGGCCTTAAAACGCAGTGCCTCGGCGCTGCCGATTCAAAACAACAGGGAGTTCAGCACATGAGAGCCAGGTTTCTCGGCGGAGTTTTTATCTTTTTGATACTGTTTGCATGCGTCACGTCCCCGGGGGCGGAAAACTGGGGAGGAGCTTCTGCGGATGTGCCGGAACCCTCCTTCAACTTCGGCAGTGCCGTTGAAGGAACCGATGTAATCCACGATTTTATCATCCGGAATGCGGGAGACGCCCCCCTCATGATCGACGGGGTCAAAACCGGCTGAGGCTGCTCAACCGTTTCCTATACGGAACGGATCTCTCCGGGCGGAGAGGGAATAATTACCATCAAGGTCAACACCGCAGGATACGGCGGCGGCATGCTGAGCAAGACCGCATCGGTGATCACCAACGACCCCACGAGCGAAAAAATCAGCCTCGGAATATCCGGAAGGGTAAAAAAATTCGTGAAGGTCATCCCCAAGCGCCTCAAGCTCTCGGGCTCCTTAAAGGAATCCCTCAAGAGCGAGGCCAGGATCGTCCCCATGAAGGAGTTTCCTTTTAAGATAAAGGGGGTGAGCGCTAAAAAGGACCTGAACATCACCTACGGCCTGAAGGCCCTGGCCAGCGGGGAATACCGCCTTACCGTGGAAAACAGGGCCGTGAAACCGGGCAGATACTTCGATACGGTGGTTCTGAAGACCGACAGCAAGGAAAGGCCCACCATCGATGTCATCGTATACGGCAATATAACGGAGTGACGACTCCCAAGGATAAATCCAAGGATTTTGCGGCCTGAGGGCCGGCAATATAACCCGAAACCCGATGGCCCCCCGGAGGAGCTGTTTCAGAGTACCGGCGACGTCTGTCGGCGATGGGCTTCGTCCTTTTTTATGAGTATGGTTTCTTACCGGTTTCGAACCGCCCCCCATTAAATCGGTATATTGCCCTGATTCCCTGGAAACTGTCCCGGCATATCCCCGAAAGGAACCCGGAATGCTGAGTTCGAGGGCAGTCGGCGGAGATTTAGCATAGCGCATCCGGTGGATATTGGCTGTCATGGAAACACCACGATACCGGAACCGAAGTTTTTCGCACCCACTTTTTTCAGAACCACTTAACCGAGAGACGGGTATAACATTATGGATATTAAAGCTGTTGTTTTCGATTGCGACGGGGTCATGTTCGACACGGCCAAGGTCAACAGGGAGTTTTACAATCGGGTCCTTGCCCACTTCGGAAAACCCGAGATGACCGACGAACAGTTCGAATACGTGCACATGCACACGGTGCTGGGCTCCTTCATGTATCTCTTCGACAACGACGAAAAGGCCGTTCAGGCGGCCATGGACCATAAGCGGCAGGTCAGCTACTTCTCCCTGATCAAGTTCATGGAGATGGAGCCCCACCTGAGGCCCCTCCTGGAGTCTCTCAAGGGGAAATTCACCCTCGCCATCGCCACCAACCGCTCCGACACCATGGGGCAGGTGCTCATCGACCACGACCTTGAAGCCTATTTCGATATGGTGGTGACCGCCCTGGATGTTCCCAGGCCCAAGCCCCACCCGGACCAGCTTGAAAAGATACTCGATCACTTTGCAGTCAAGCCCGAGGAGGTCCTTTTTATCGGCGACTCCCTGCTCGATGCCCAGGCTGCATCGGCATCCGGGGTCCGGTTTGTTGCATACTGCAACCCCGAGCTTACGGCGGATTACCATATCGAGAGCCTCAAGGAAATAGGGGCGATCGTAACCCCCACATAATCCGTCCCCTTTTTAGCCCAAGGCATTTTAAGGTAATGTTCCCCATCCAGCCAGGAGAGGAAAAATGTCCGAAATTGCAAACACTCCCGAGCTGCCGTACTACGCCGTAATATTTACCTCCCACAGAACGGATGGAGATAACGGCTATGGAGAAATGGCCGGCAAAATGCTTGAATCGGCCTCGAAACAACCCGGTTTCCTGGGCGTGGAATCGGCAAGGGAAAGCGTCGGCATTACCGTCTCATATTGGAAGGATTTGGATTCCATCAAGCTTTGGAAACAAAACGCGGAACATCTTGTTGCTCAAAAAGAGGGCAAAAATATCTGGTATACGGAATTTAAAACACGGATATGCAAAGTGGAAAGGGACTACGACTTCAACAACAACGCATGACAAAGGCCCGCTGACCGAGTGCCGGCGGGCCTTTCAATTTAAACTAGAGTAACCGTTACGCGGTTTAAATGGGCATACCCGCCGCCATGCATGGCATTTTTACGCAACCCCATCAAACAGCGAAGCCCACACGGCCGCCGCATCGCCAGATAAAGGTTCACGCACCGGCCGGAAAAGCCAATTTACTGGTTTCCCAGTCCGTTGGTTTCCGTGCAGTCCGGACAGTACCAGGTGATGCCGTTGCAGGACATGCCCCAGAAATTTTCCAGCAAACAATCCTGACAGATGGTGAACCCGCACCGGCACATCCAGCTGAATGAAAAATGCTGCCCGCAGCAGTGACAGGGGCTCTCCTTTGCCTTCTTACGCTTCTCCCTGTAGGAGGATCTCTTCTTTTTACCCGAGGAGTCGCTCATGATCCACCTTTATGCATCTGTTCATCACCACGTCGATACCGTTGTCCGTCAAGAGTTGCGCGGCATCCATGTTCTCGATCCCGAGCTGCATCCAGAAAACCTTCGGTTTGAGGCCCAGGGCCTCCTCCGCGTGGGGCATGATCTGTGACGACTTTCTGAAAACGTTGATCATATCCACCGGGCCCTCCAGGTCGTCCAGCGCGGCAACCGCCTTTTGTCCCAGTATCTCGTCCTGCCCGGGGCGCACGGGGGTCACGCCGTAGCCTGCCCCGATCAAGTAGCGGCCCACCATATTGGAATCCCTGTCGGGCTTGGGGCTCATGCCCAGAACGGCAATGGACCGGGTCTCTTCCAGAATCGCCCGGATCTCGCCCTCTTCGGTAATGATCCTTCCCTTTTTCATGGTATATAAGTTCCTATCCTGTCTTGTCGTTTATCCTCCGCCATGGTACAAACCCTATGATTTTTTAAGATTTCATTCACCCCGGCCCATTTATAAACCAACTTCGGACGCAAACCGGGGCCGTGAACGGCGGAAAAGGGATCTTAATGCAGAAGGGTATCCCTGTCAACCAACCCCCAAACCTTCCAAGGAAGATCACCGTGGATTTACCATTCAAAAATAAGAAAAAGACCATATACCTTATCGACGGCAGCGCCTGCATCTTCAGGGCGTACCACGCCATCCGCAACCTCTCCAACTCCAGGGGGGAACCCACGAACGCGGTGTTCGGATTCACCAACATCCTGATCAAGATGATGGAGGACAAGGCCCCGGAGTACGCGGTGATGTTTTTCGATATGAAGGGCCCCACCTTCCGCCACGAGATGTACAGCGATTACAAGGCCAACCGGCCCCCCATGGCCGAGGACCTGGTGGTGCAGCTTCCCCTGATCAAGGATGTGACCGAGGGGTTCAATCTCCCCATCGTGGAGATGCAGGGGTACGAGGCGGACGACCTGATCGGCACCTACGCGAGGCTTGCCGAGGCCGAGGGGTTCAACGTGGTGATGGTGACCGGCGACAAGGATTTCATGCAGCTGGTGACCGAGAAGGCGATTATCTGGGACCCCCAGAAGGACAAGACCTTCGATCTCGAGTACGTGCGTGAGGAGTTCCAGGTGGAGCCGGAAAAGATCATCGATATCATGGGATTTTCCGGGGACACGGCGGACAACGTGCCGGGGGTTCCCGGCATCGGCCCCAAGACGGCCAAGACCCTGATTCAGACCTTCGGCTCCATGGACGGGGTGTACGAAAAGGTGGAAACCATCACCAAGAAGAAGCAGAAGGAGAACCTGATCAACTTCAAGGAGCAGGCCCTGATCAGCCGGAAGCTGGTGACCATCGAAACGGCCGCGCCCGTTACTTTCGAAGCCGACTCCCTTAAGCTGGTGCCGCCGGACAGGGCCGCCCTTGCGCAGCTCTTCAAGGAGCTGGAGTTCAAGCGGCTCCAGGATGCCTTTCCCGTTGAAACGGACCTCTCCCAGAAGGATTACGGCGCTGTCACCACCATGGCGGAACTCGAAGCCCTGGTGGAGAACCTGAAGGCGGCGGGCATCTTTGCCGTGGACACGGAAACCACCTCCCTCGACCCCTTCGAGGCCAAGCTGGTGGGGCTCTCCTTCACCACCGAGGATCACCAGGGGGTTTACGTGCCCTGCGGCCACGACTACGCGGGCAGGCCCGATGAAAATGAGATCGATCCGCCGGAGCAGGTGGGCCTTGCCAAGGTGCTGGACACCCTGAGGCCCGTGCTCGAGGACCCGTCCATTAAAAAGGTGGGACAGAACATCAAGTACGACTGGATGGTGTTGATCAACCACGGCATCGAACTTGCCGGGGTGGCCTTCGACACCATGGTGGCCTCCTATATCCTCAATCCCTCCATGCGGGTCCACGGCCTGGACCAGATCGCCCTGGACCTCTTCGATCACCGGACCATCAAGTACGAGGAGGTGACCGGAAAGGGCAAGAAGGCCCTGAATTTTTCCCAGGTCAGGACCGAGGACGCGGTAAACTATGCCTGCGAGGACTCGGACATCACCTTCATGGCCTACAAGGTTCTCGAGGGAAAACTAAGGGAGGTGGGCCTCCACGAGCTCTTCGAAACCGTGGAGATGCCCCTTGTCTCCATCCTCATGGAGATGGAGCTCAAGGGGATCGCGGTGGACGAGGGGCGGCTTATCGATCTCTCCAAGTCCTTTGAACAGGAGCTGGAAACCATCGAGGCCACCATCTACTCACTTGCCGGGGAGGAGTTCAATATCCGCTCCTCCCAGCAGCTCGGGAAGATCCTCTTCGAGAAGCTGGAACTTCCCATCCAAAAGAAAACCAAGAAAAAAACGGGCTACTCAACGGACGTGGAGGTGCTCACGAACCTTTCGACCAAGCACGAGCTCCCGGCGGCCATCCTCCGGCACAGGACCCTGGCCAAGCTGAAGTCCACCTATACCGATGCCCTGACGGGGCTGATCAACCCGGATACCGGAAGGATCCACACCTCCTTCAACCAAACGGTCACGGCAACGGGCCGCCTCTCCAGCTCGGACCCAAACCTCCAGAACATCCCCATCCGCACCGAGGAGGGGAGCATGATCCGGCAGGCCTTTGTTCCCAGGAAGGGCTGGAAGCTCCTGGCGGCGGACTACTCCCAGATCGAGCTGAGAATCCTGGCCCATTGCTCGAATGACGAGCTCTTGATCAAGGCGTTCCGGGAGGGGGAGGATATCCACAAGCGAACGGCCTCCGAGGTGTTCGAGACCGCGCCCTTCCTTGTCACCGGGGAGCTGAGAAGGCAGGCAAAGGCCATCAACTTCGGCATCGTCTACGGCATGAGCAGCTTTCGCCTGGCAAAGGAGCTCTCCATCAGCCAGAAGATGGCGAAAACCTATATCGACAACTACTTCAAGCGCTACAGCGGCGTGCGGAACTTTATCGACACCACCGTTGCGGAGGCAACCGAAACCGGCAAGACCGGCACCCTCCTGGGAAGGGTTCGCTTCCTGCCGGATATCACCAGCTCCAACCGGAACGTGCGTCAGGGCGCCGAAAGGATCGCGGTGAACACCGTTATCCAGGGCACCGCAGCCGACCTGATGAAACTGGCCATGATAAAGGTGGACAAGGCCCTGAAGGAGCGAAAGCTGAATGCCGCCATGCTGCTCACGGTTCACGATGAGATCGTGCTGGAGGTTCCCCCGGATGAGGAGGAAACGGTCGCAGCCCTGGTGAAAGAGGTGATGGAAGGGGTGTGGGAACTCTCAGTGCCCCTGAAGGTCAATGTGGACCTCGGGGACAACTGGTCCGAGGCCCACTAAACCGGTCTATTCGCCGTCAACGACTTCGGGTTCGGGCGCCTCGCCCGAGCCCTTTGCCGCCGTTGCAACGGTGTCGTAGATCTGTTGAAACGATTCCTGAAACGAGGTGGGGGAGAGCCTTCCGGTCTCGATAAACTTTACCGCGATCTCCTTGGCGGCCCTTAAAATATGTTCATCCATTTTTGACATGCTGTCTCCTTGGTTCTTTTTATTCCTGGGGCAAACAGGCCCCGCGCCCCGGCAAATGTAAACCGATGTTTCCCCTCCTTTCCCAAAAGGGCGGGAAACCTTCGAACAGATGTAAACAACCCGCCCGACAAAATCAACGTATTTTCCCCGTAAAAAGGATCGATCCCCTTACGACCCATGGAAAAGCTTTCCCTCCGATCGATTTTTTACTATAATGAAGAATCGGATTTTTCAAATTCTCCATGATACTCCCAATATTCATCGTTTCCACACTCCCCTCGTGAATGCCTCGAATCAGCAGGGGCGGTCCGACAGGTTCACGCGTAGTCAATTCGCCATATTCAATGCCCCGTTTTCCCCGATGGGCATACCGGTTTCAAAGCGCCCGGCACCCGGTAATGACCCGGCGTTCGCCCGCACCGTGCTTAATCATCAAGGAGGCGTACATGTTTTCGCTTATCCAAAAAAGTCTAAGCCTTAAGCTGCTTCTGTCCCTCACCTTTATTCTTGTCCTCTCATTTACGGGCCTGTCCGTATCCATCGTAAGGGTCCAGGGCACCCTCCTGGAAAAAATGCGGAACAACGTGGACAGTGCACTGAGCGGTTCCAACAAAGCCGCGCGCGAAGCTTTCGGCGAGATGGAAGCCCATGTGGAGGATCTTCTTACCGAAATGGAGGCCAAGGCCTCCCACGCCCTTTCCGAGGCCACCGGAAACGCACTGAGCGAAGAGGAGCTCAGGCTTCAAAAGGGAATGGAATCCTTACTGATGAAAAACGCGGAGGCCCTTGCATCCCTCCTCGGCAATGTTGCCCAGGAACTCATCATGGCGAAATCCTTCGAGGAACTCAGGAAGCACAGCATGGCCGCCGCGAAAACCGACGAGATCGTTTACGCCCTTTTCCTGGATGAAAGGGGAAATCCCCTGCCGGGTTTCGTAAACCTCATGGATCCAAGAATATCCGAATACATCGACAATATGGCGGATGACGATGGCGAAGAGGGGGCCGAACTCCTTGCCGTTCTCGCGGAATCCAGAAAGGATCCCGGTGTGATCGTCCACGAAAAAACCATAAAATATTATAATTTCGACCTCGGCAAGACCGTCGTCTGCCTGAACCGGGATTTTATCGCCAGGGAGATCGAGCAGCTTTCCGGCCGTTTCAAGGAACTGGCCGGGAACAACAGTGCCGGTATAAAGGCGGTTATGGAGAGCGAGTCCGTAAAGGTCGTGGGGGAGATCAAAGCCGACCTGGACCATGTGGCGGAAGAGAACCGTGATTCCATTAGAAAGGCCGGGGGTATCCTCGGCGAATCCTCCCGGGAGGCCGGCCTCAGCACCCAGAAGGTCGTCATGGTCGTGGGAAGCACGTGCATCCTGATCACCATGGTGCTCATCGGCTTCCTGCTCCGCTTCGCGGTGATAAAGCCCATCAGGGAGATCGCCGAAGGCCTCAAGGACACGGCACAGGGGGAAGGAGACCTCACCCGGCGCCTGGCCTCGGGGAGGGTCGACGAGATCGGCCGGCTGGCCAGGTGGTTCGACACCTTTCTTGAAAAACTCAACCACATCATCGTGAACATCGGCGCCGACGCGGAGACCGTCACCGCCGCCACGGGGGAACTCCTCGCCGTTTCGGAAAGCATGACAAGCGGCGCGGGTGAACTCTCCGAAAGAGCACGCAAGGTCTCCCGGGCGGCCGAGGAGATGAGCGTGAGCATGGGGGCGGTTGCCGGGGCCTGCGAAGAATCCTCCGTGAACGTGGAAAATGTTTCGGAGGCCACCACCCGGATGAAGGATACCCTGGACGGCATCGTTGAAAGCTGTGAAACGGCAAGGAACATTGCGGACAGGGCGGCGGGGGAGGTGGAAAAAGCCTCGGAAAAAGTGGCGCGCCTCGGGGAGTCGGCAAGGGAGATCAGCAAGGTGACCGAGGTGATCACGGAGATTGCCGAGCAGACCAACCTCCTTGCCCTGAACGCAACCATCGAGGCGGCGCGGGCGGGGGAGGCCGGCAAGGGCTTTGCCGTTGTGGCCGGGGAGATCAAGCAACTCGCCGCCCAGACGGAAACCGCGACCCTGGACATCAGGGCCAGGGTCGAGGGAATACAGGACGCCACCGGCGAAAACGCCGAGGAGGTGGGCAAGATCTCGGAGGTGATCCGGGACGTGAACAGGATCACGGCGGAGATCAGCACGGCCATCGAAGCCCAGTCGTCCGTTGCCACCGAGGTCGCCGGCAACATGGAACAGACCTCCTCCGGTATCGGGGAGGTCAACGAAAATGTCGCCGAAAGTTCCAGGGTTTCGTCGGATATGACACGGGAGATGGCGGAGGTGAACACCCGGGCCGACGCCATGCGCGATCACAGCGGACGGATGAACGGAAGTGCCGGGGAACTCACCGCCCTGGCCTCCAACCTCCGGGACATGATCAGCATTTTCAAGGTATCCGCCCAGGCCCCCGCCACGGACGCCTCCCCCGTTACCGGAGAAGAGGCGGTTGCCGATCTGATGCAATGGGGCTCGCGCTTTGAAACCGGAATCGAGGAGATCGACACTCAGCATAAAAAGCTGATGGAGATGGTGAACCGGCTGCACGGGGCCATGAAGCTGAAAAAGGGGACGGGCGAGGCGGGCCGGATCCTTTCGGAACTCGCGGAATACACCCTTTATCATTTCGCCCATGAGGAGAAGCTCTTCCGGGCATCCGCATATCCCCACCGCGACGCCCACAAAAAACAGCACGACCTACTCGTGGAGCGGGTCGTGAAATTCCAGGAGGCGTTTCAGAAAGGAGAGGCAAGCCTGTCCATGGACCTGATGAACTTCCTGAATGAATGGCTCCAGAATCACATCCTTGTCACCGATATGAAGTACGCGAATTTTTCAAGGGAGAAGAGGATCTTGCTCCCCTCTTCCACCGATGTTCCAACCCCATCATAAAAACGTATAAGCGTTCTCCCCGAACCGCCCCTACCCCCCTTTTTCACGTAAAGGGGGGCCCCACGAGTTTCCTCGGAAGCAGGCCCGAGTGCCCCACCAGGATCCTATTCGCCAATGACCAATCCCCCCAACGGAAACTTCGCGCCCCTCTTTCTCATGGACATCCATGAACTTATTTTCCATTGAAACAGTTTTGGAGTCCATGGCCTTAATACGTTCCCCGACATCCACGAGAAGGGATTCCACCGCGAGTATCGGCATGGGCAAAGGGGCCGACGGCTGCATTTTTTTTACCGAAGCCGATCTTACGGCTACGACATCCCCGGGGCATGGCAAAGTTGTTTTGACATCCACCATAATTGACAGTATAAGCGAAAAAACGTTACCTTATATAACAGAAAGGAGGGGGCATTGTTTTCTCTCATTCAAAAAAATCTAAGCCTTAAGCTGCTTCTGTCGCTCATCTGCATTCTCGTCATCTCGTTTTCGGGACTTTCCATATTTATCGTCAGGGTTCAGAACACCCTGATGGGCGAGATGAGCACCCATATCGACAGCGCCCTGAACAAGACGGGAAAAGAGGCCCGCGAAAATTTCGGCGAGATCGAATCCCACGTGGACAAGCTCCTCGGCGACATGGAGAAAAAGGCTTCCTCGGCACTTTCCGATTCGACCCACAACGCCCTTAAGGCCGAAGAGGAGAGGATACAAAAGGGTATGGCGACCCTTATCCAGAGGAACGCCGAAGCCCTTGCCGCCCTTCTGGCAACCGCCTCCCCCGAATTCATCATGTCCAAGAAACTGGACCAGCTCAGGAATTTCAGCATGACTGCGGCACAAACCGACGAGATCGTTTACGCGCTCTTCCTGGATGAAAAGGGCACCCCCCTCCCGGGGTTCGTGAACCTTATCGACCCCAGGATCACCCGGTACATCGAGAACCTGGAAAATGAAGAGGACGATCCCGCCGTGACCATCAACGCGGTGCTGGAAGCCTCCCGGAAGGACCCGGGGGTCATCATCGTCGAGAAGCCCATCAAGTATTACTCCTTCGACCTGGGAAAGGCCCTCGTGTGCATGAACCGCGACTCCGTTGAAAAGGAGATCACCCTTCTTTCAAGCCGCTTCAACGACCTGAACAGGGACAACAGCGCCAGGATCAAAACCGTTATCGAGGGTGAATCCGCCGGCGTGGTGGAGGAGATAAAGAACGACCTGAACATCGTGGCGGAAAAGAACACCGCCTCCATAAAGGAGACCGGGGAGATCCTGGAAGAGGCCTCGGGACAGGTCCGCTTCGGCATCCAGAAGGTGATCATGATCGTGGGAACCCTCTGCTGCGTGATCATCATGGTGCTCATCGGCCTGCTCCTGCGCTTCATGGTGATCCGGCCCATCACCGAGATCGCCGAGGGGCTCAAGGACACGGCCCAGGGCGAAGGGGACCTCACCACCCGCCTGGCCAGCCAAAGGGTGGACGAGATCGGCGTCCTGGCCAACTGGTTCGATGCCTTTCTTGAAAAACTCAACAGCATCATCGTGGATATCGGCGCCAATGCCGAGACCGTGACCGCCGCTTCGGGTGAAGTCCTGTCGGTCTCCGTTCAGACCAGCGAGGGGGCCGACGACCTTTACTCCCGGGCCAACACCGTTGCCGCAGCAGCCGAGGAGATGAGCGTCAACATGAACTCGGTGGCCGCCGCCTGCGAGCAGTCCTCCATCAACGTGAAAACCGTTTCGGAGGCAACGGGCGATATGAAACGCACCCTCGACGGGGTCGTGGAAAGCTGCGGCAGGGCAAGGGAGATCGCCGACAACGCCGCACAGGGCGTTGACAAGGCATCGGGCAAGGTAGAGCTCCTGGGCGAAGCTGCAAGGGAGATCAGCAAGGTGACCGAGGTGATCACGGAGATCGCCGAGCAGACCAACCTCCTGGCCCTGAACGCCACCATCGAGGCCGCCAGGGCCGGCGATGCGGGCAAGGGCTTTGCCGTCGTGGCGGCCGAAATCAAGCAGCTCGCCGCCCAGACCGGGGAGGCCACCCTCAACATCAGGGAGAAGATCGAGGGGATACAGAACTCCACCAACGACACGGTAGCCGAGGTGGGCAATATCGCCGGCGTGATCCAGGACGTGACCGAGATCGTGGGCACCGTCACCCAGGCAATCGAGGAACAGTCCCGCACCACCACCGAGGTTGCCGAAAACGTCCAGCAGGCCGCCGCCGGTATCGGGGAGGTGAGCGAAAACGTGGCACAGAGCTCCCTTGTCTCCGCCGAGATCACCCGGGATATCACCCAGGTCAACAACGAGGCCGACAATATCCTCCAGCGCAGCGCCCAGATGAACCGGAGCGCAAGGGATCTCTCGAACCTCTCCTTCACCCTCAGGGATATGATCAGCGTGTTCAAGGTCTCGGCGGGCGAAACGTCCCCCGAAAGGGGAACGGACCTGCCTGTCGCGGATATTCCGGACCTCATGGTCTGGGGCCCGAAACTCGCCACCGGCATTTCCGAGGTCGACGACCAGCATAAAAAACTCGTGGGAATGGTCAACCAGCTGCACAGGGCCATGAAGATGAAGATGGGGGCGGCGGAGGCCGGCAACATCCTCACGGAACTCGCCGAATACACGGTATACCATTTCGGCCATGAGGAGGCGCTCTTCGAGAGGCACGGCTATCCCGAGGCAGGGAACCACAAGCGGGCCCACGACAAACTCGTGGCCCAGGTACTTGAATTTCAGAAGGGATTCCAGGAAGGAGAGGCGGCCCTGACAATGGACCTGATGGATTTTCTCAAGAACTGGCTCCAGAACCACATCCTCGAGACGGACATGAAATACGTCCCCTTTTTACAGGAAAAAGGGCATTAACAGCGTCCCCCGGGAGTTGCCGGCGCCTTCACCGCTCACTGCCCGCAACTCCGCCGGGGGGCAGTTTCAGCTCCCCCCTGAAGGTACATCCGCGTTACAATTCTCACCGGATGCATTGCAACCGGAAGACGCGGCTTGCAAAGAAACTCCAAAATGATTCCGACAACATCATCCTCCGGGTGCCGGCCGAAGGTCACATGGAGGCGTTGAGGCTCCTTTCCGGGACTTCATCCGTGCCCCTTTTCCGGTTGAACAGCTCCCGCATGGTGCTTTTCCACCTGTCGATCTTGGCCGTGGTGTTCGTAAGGGCCGCCAGGATGCTCTCCTTCCTCAGGGGTTTCAAAAGAAAATCGTTGGCCCCCGCCTCCAGGGCGTTGATAAGGTCTCCCACGTCCTCGGAAGCCGTTAGGATGATCACCTGGGTCGTTCCCCTTCTTCTCTTGATCTCCCTGAGCATGGTGATGCCGTCCATGCCCGGCATGCCGATATCGCTCAACACGATGTGAATATTCTCGTCGTCGAGTATTTTCAACGCCTCGGCACCCGAATAGGCGTGCCGCACATCCCACCCCTTGAGCAGGGCGTCCACAAGCCGGTGGGTCACCGGCTCATCATCCACGAACAACACGGGGCCCTGGGATTTTTCAAACCCTGCCTGATCCTTCTTATTCACGTCGCCTCCTCCCGCCGACAAAGGCGTTCACAACCGTCCCGTTAAACCGGCCGGGCCCTTTAATTAATTTCACCGACAACGGCTCACGTACCCCAGTCCGTGATGAAACCGGTGCATACAGCCGTCTCCCCGGGCGGTGGAGGGGCGTTTTCTCGTCCTGTGCTTATCCTGTGGAGGTTCGCCGGGAGTTTCGATTGGATGCTCGGGAGAGCCGTAATCTGATTCATCGAATACCGTCAATTCGCATTATATCGGGAACCGGACAATTCCTCAAGCCCTAACCGGCCCTCCCAGAGTTTCACACACCGGCCCCGGACGGGATCGCCGCCACTGGAAATGACGGTCGACCTTGAAAATCCAGGAGGGATTTTTTGACATTCCAATATCACGGTAGTATGTTAATTTGTTCGATCGCCCGCAGGGCACCCCGGCCCCGGCGAGAAGCCGGCTCCGGGGGAAACCACCCGACAAAATCGTCCACCCCTTTTCCCGGCCGAAAGGCGCGGGGGGCCCCGGACTCAATAAAACGCGGCAGCGGCCGCCGGCGGTCCCCTTCACGGGCACCCCGACGGTTACAGGCCGCGACTCCGTTGATAAAAACGGGATCAAAACTCAAGGAGGTTCATTCCGCCATATGGACACGGAAGAAAAAAACCCGATGATTACCCGGCTCCACACCGAAGGCAAGGAGATCATACTGCTGGGCACGGCCCACGTTTCCAGGGAGAGCGCCGAACTGGTCACCTCGGTGATCAACGAGGAGAAACCGGACACGGTCTCCGTTGAACTCTGCCGGGCCAGGTATCAGTCGATCCGTCAAAAGGACAAGTGGCGGGACATGGACATCGTCAAGGTGATAAAGGAAAAAAAGGCCTTTCTGCTCCTGGCCAACCTCCTCCTGGCCGCATTCCAGAAAAAAATCGCCGGAAAGATGGACATCAAGCCCGGCGAGGAGATGATCCGGGCCATGGACGCCGCCGATGAAACCGGCGCGGAGATCCACCTGGCCGACCGGGAGATCCAGGTGACCCTCTCCAGGGCCTGGAGAATCATGGGCCTCTGGGGAAAGCTGAAGCTCATGTTCCAGCTCCTCCTCTCCATGGGGGATACGGACGAGATCAGCGAGGAGGATATCGAGAATCTCAAACAGGAGGATGTGCTCAGCACACTTCTGGCCGATGTGGAGAAGAGCCATCCGGTGCTCCAGAAGATCCTCATCGACGAAAGGGACCGGTACCTCACCGAAAAGATCAGGACGGCGCCGGGGAACAAGATCGTGGCCGTTGTGGGCGCGGGCCATGTTCCCGGGATCAAACGCTACTGGGAAACGCCCATCGAGCTGGCCCCCCTGTGCGAACTGCCGGAAAAGAGCGGCATTGCCGGCATGCTCAAGTGGATCATCCCGGCGGCTATTCTGATACTCTTCGGGGTGGGTTTTTTCCAGGGGGGCGCAAAGGCCGGCTCGGACATGATCACCTGGTGGATCGCCGCCAACGGGATTCTCGCCGGGCTCGGCGCGGTGATCGCACTGGCCCATCCCCTGACCATCCTCTCCTCGGTGGTGGCGGCCCCCCTCACCTCCCTGAACCCCATGATCGCTGCCGGATGGGTCTCGGGCCTGGTGGAAGCCTTCTCCAGGAAACCAAAGGTCAGGGACCTCGAGAACCTCAACGAGGATATCCTCTCGGTACGGGGATTCTGGCGCAACAATGTCACCCGGATCCTCCTGGTGGTGGTTTTCACCAACCTGGGCAGCACCCTCGGAACCATGGTGGCCATCCCCATGATGCTCAAGTATATGGGCTGATCAAGCTCCAAGGCGGAGCCGGGTCATTTGGCCCGGCCCCGTCGTTCAAACTTCTCCGACACGGTGTTCACAACACCTCCCGGCGCGTATGAAGGCATCTTCAGGGACGTTCGCATCCCTTATCCCAAGCACCCGGAGAGTTCGCATCCCGGTACACGGCTGTCCCCCGCCCCCCACCTCCTCCCCCCCCGAAAAAACGGGCAAGGACCCTGCTCCTTTAGACCCCGGAGATCCGGGGACTCGGAATTTACCAGACACGCAACGATTCATGATATCGAATTGTGCCGGGCCGATTCCGCAAAATGTGCACGTTGCCGTTCTTCCCCCTTACAGAATTTTTACCCTGCTCTTTACGAGTTTTTTACCGCCGGGAAGCTCGAAGGTTGTCTCCTCGGTTTTCAGCTTTCCCCTGCAGAAGAGCTCGATACATTCCGGATAAAGCTCCCACTCCTTTTCCAGCCCCTTCTTCTTTACGGCATCCAGGGTGTCGGAAGGGTCGATGGGAAAAGCCTTCTGGCCGATGATGGGCCCCGAGTCCTCGCCGTAATCGATGAAATGCACGGTACATCCCCCCACCCGGCACCCGTACCGGAACGTATCCCCGTAACCGTCCACCCCCGGGAAAGAGGGCAGGAGCGCGGGATGGATATTCATGATTCGCGGAAGGACGGGATCCGTGTTGACCCTGTCGATAAAATAGGGGGAGAGGTTTCGCATGAACCCGGCCAGGACCAGAAGATCGATGTCGTATGCCTTCATCTCCGCCAGGAGACTTGCCTCGGCAACGGCCCTGGTCAGGAAAAAGCGTTTCACCTTCTCGGCCGGGGCATCCGCCTGAAAAAGAGACTGTTTCCCGAGTATCTCCTCGAGGGAAAAATCTTCCGGAAGGTCGAACTTCTCCTCCCCCTTGATAATCGCCCCGTAGTTCACCACAAAGGTGGGAATGCCGTGTTTCTCGGCCCTTTCAAGGCCCTTGACCCCGGGGACATCCGAGCCCGTGAACACCACGTCGCCGGAAATTCCCCCTGATTCACAGCCGTCGATAATGGCCTGAAGGTTTGAGCCGCCCCCCGAAATTAATGCTCCGATTCGGATTTTTTTCTCCATTTGATCTGTTTCTCCCTGGTAATCGGTGTTCCCCCCTGCCCCCCCGCGAAAGGTAAGCAAAAACTGCGGGACCGGGGAGCATGTTATAATTTAATATCGAACACTTAAAGCAAATCATCGGATTTCCCTGGAGGCCGTTTCCCGTCTCGAACGAGGCGTGCCCAAGGGGAACTTGGTTGTTTCTTCTCGGTATGCCCCGCCGTCCCCTGACAGTGGAACACGGCCGGGAATGATTGCCGGCCCCTCCGCTTCAAACGATTACAGGGGACGCCACGGTCCGGCCGGATCATTTTTTCGACAAAAGTAGCAATACCCGAATCGTTAAGCAAGAACGGTTTTCAGGGGCCGGCATCTGCAGGAAAATTATTTCTTCAGGTACCGGCCCCATATGTTATAATAGCTACACCGCTTACCGTCGGAACGGTTTCATCTTACCACCCCCCCACCGAAAAGGACATTGCACCATGGAGATCTTCGTAGCCCGGCAACCCATATTCGACAGACACGGAAAGCTCTTTGCCTACGAACTCCTCTTCAGGGACGGAACGGCAAACTTCATGCCGGACGTGGACGGGGACTCCGCCTCGTCACGGGTCCTGTCCGGCGGTTTTCTCACCATGGGGGTGGACAGGATCACCGGCGGCAAAAAGGCGTTCATCAACTTCACGAAAAACCTGCTGCTGGGCAAGGCCCCTCTGCTCTGCCCCAGGGAGCTTACGGTGGTGGAGATACTGGAAGACGTGGAAGCGGAACCGGCTCTTGTTTCGGCGGTGGGCGAGTTGAAAAAAGAGGGGTACATCATCGCCCTGGACGATTTTGAATACAACGGGACATTGGAACCCCTGATCCGCCTTGCGGATATCATCAAGATGGACTTCCGACTCACCCCCCTATCGGAGATTCGGGCCTACATCGAAAAGCTCCCCGGGAAGGGAATTCGCCTTCTCGCCGAAAAGGTGGAGACCCACGAGGAGTTCCGGACCGCCATGGAGATGGGATTCGAGCTTTTCCAGGGATATTTCTTCTGCAAGCCCCAGGTCATCAGCGGCAAGGAGGTTTCTACGGCAAAGCTCAACATCCTCCGGATCATGGCGGAGGTCAACGATCCCCAATGTGATTTCGATAAAATCGAAACCGTCATGGCCCGGGACGTGGGCCTCACCTACAAGCTTTTGCGCTACGTGAACTCGGCCCACTTCAACAGGATGACCGAGATCTCGTCGGTCAAGGAGGCCGCCGGTTTCATCGGCCTGGATGAGCTCAAGCGCTTTATCACGGTGATGAACCTCTCCAGCCTGGGAAAGGAGAAACCCGGCGAGCTCATACGGATCTCCTGCACAAGGGCGAGGTTCTGCGATGCCCTCGGCCGGCTCGCCGGCCGGGATGCCGGCGAGCTGTTCACCCTCGGTATCCTCTCCCTGCTGGACGCCATTCTCGACCAGCCCATGGAAAAGCTCATGGCAAAACTTCCCCTTAAAAAAAGCCTCACGGACGCCCTTGTTCGAGGCGAGGGTGCCCTGACCGACTACCTCGCCCTTGCCGTTGCCTATGAAAAGGGGGACTGGGAGGCGGTTTCCCTTCTGGCCGCGCCCCTTAAGCTGGACGAGAAAAAGATCCCATTCCGGTATATCGAGGCATGCAAATGGGCCGGAACCCTCTCCTCCCTATAGCCTTTCCTCCGCCGTGGAAACAAGCCCCGGGAAGAAAAGCAGAAGCATATCCCATATGCCCGGTCCGAGGCCTCCCGGACAGGGACGCCCTTCCTCCGGGAAGGATAAGGTTGACAACAGAACACCCCGTTACTATAGTAAGATGTTATATTATTTTATAAACTCTACCAAAGGATAGATATCATGGGCGACAAAATTTTTGAGTTGGAAGACGGTAACTTTGAGCAGGAGGTAGTGAAGTCGGACATCCCCGTCATGGTTGATTTCTGGGCGCCTTGGTGCGGTCCCTGCAAGGCCATGACCCCGATCATCGAGGAGCTGGCGGACGCATTCGAGGGTAAGGTCAAGATCGCCAAGTGCAATGTGGACGACAACCCCGTCTCCCCCGGCAAGTTCGAGGTCAAGGCCATCCCCACGCTGATCTTTTTCAAGGACGGAAAAGTTACCGAGCAGATTACCGGCATGGTAACCAAGGCCAAAATCGAGACCGCCATCAACAACATGCTGTAGGAAAGCCCATAATGGAAAAAGTAGACTATGATCTCGTGATCATCGGCGGTGGGCCCGCGGGGCTCACCGCCGGCATATATGCCGCCAGGGACCGCCAGGACGTGCTTCTTCTGGAGAAGATGGCCCCCGGCGGACAGGTTCTGGTAACGGACTGGGTGGACAACTACCCCGGTTTTCCCGAGGGAATCAGCGGATTCGACCTCTGCAGCAAGCTGAGCGACCAGGCGAAACGCTTTGGTCTCTCAATCGAATCCAACGAGGTGACCTCCCTGAAAATGGAGGGTACGATCAAGGAGATCGTGCTCTCGGACAGGACCATCACCTGCCATGCGATTATCCTCTGCCCCGGGGCCTCCCCCAGACGCCTGGACGTGCCCGGCGAGGACAAGTTTTACGGCAAGGGGGTCTCCTTCTGCGGCACCTGCGACGCCCCGTTCTACAAGGACAAGGTGGTGGCGGCCGTGGGCGGCGGTGATACCGCCGTTCAGGAGGCGGTGTACCTGACCCGTTTCGTGAAGAAGGTCTATCTCATCCACAGAAGGAACGAGTTCAGGGCGGCCAAGATTCTCCAGGAGCGCCTGTTCCGGAACGACAAGATCGAATGTATCTGGGACTCCAGGGTCACCTCCATCGACGGTTTCTTCAACCTGGAAAAGGTTGCCGTGGAGAACGTGAAGACCGGTGAGAAGAGAGACCTTGCCGTTGACGGCTGCTTTGTCTGGGTGGGCATCACCCCCAACACCGAGTTTCTCGGGAACTCCCTCGAGACGGACGACATGGGCTTTATCATCGCCAACGATCACATGGAGACCAGCATTCCCGGTGTTTTCGTGGCGGGAGACGCAAGGCGCACCCCCCTGCGGCAGATCGTGACGGCCACCGGCGACGGCGCCGTTGCCGCATACTCCGCGGAACATTACCTCACCGACCTCAAGTCCCGCATGCCGGAATATTCCGGGGCGGAGCTGAACTGATCCCCTTTTTTCGACCCGCCGGTTCGATTTTCCCTGTCGAACCGGTTTTTTTTTAACTAAACCGGATAAATAATGGACGCATGAAAAAATATTTCATCATATTCATTGTTCTACCCCTGCTCTTTGCCGGCTGTTCCCTGCTTGAAACCGAAAGCCGGACCAAGCTCGCGCCCCAGCTCGCCCAGGAGGGCATGGATTATTTCAACGAGGGACGCTACCTGAGCGCCATCGACTCTTTCCAGAGCCTCAAGGACTGGTACCCGTTCGACAAGCTGGCCATCCTCGCCGAGCTGAAGATCGCCGATGCCCGTTACAAGCTGGAAGAGTACGACGAGGCGATCCTGGCGTACGAGGAGTTCGAGCATCTCCATCCCCGGAACGAGGCGATCCCCTATGTGGTTTACCGGATCGGCCTCTGCTATTTCGACCAGATCGCCACCCCCGACAGGGACCAGGTCTCGGCGGAAAAGGCCCTTGCCACCTTCAAGCGGCTCCGGACCCAGTTCCCCGACAGTCCCCATGCGGAAGAGGCGGAAAAAAAGATGAAACACTGCCTTACCAGCATGGCGGCCCATGAGCTCTACGTGGGGAAATTCTATTATAAAACAAAGCACTACAAGGCCGCCCTGGATCGACTGACCCAGGCGGTGGATAAATTTCCCGGCATGGGCATCACCAAGGAAGCGGAAACCTATATTTCACTTTGCAGGGAAAAACTGGCGGCGGATAAGGAATAACCCTTTGTTCATGTAGTAACCGTTGTTCGGGTAGTAACCGCTTTTCCGGCAGCAGCCGTTTTTTCGGCGTCCGCCGGCAAGGAATAATCCGGCCCCGGCCCCCGGGGGGCCGGACCCGGCGCAAACGAAAAACTCTTTACACCCGTCATTTTTTAGTGTAATAGCGCATATCGTTTCTTAAATATTACAAACACCAGTTTTCGTATATATCAAGTTTTAATAAGGAGAACCATCATGTCCAAGCAGTGCGGAATATGCGGTAAGAAACCGATGGTAGGAAATAACGTGAGCCATGCCCACAACGTCACCAAGCGCCGTTTCAACCCCAACCTCCAGAGGGTGCGCACCCTCAACAACGGAACCGTTAAGAAAATGGATGTCTGCACCAACTGCATCAAGTCGGGGTTCGTCGTAAAGGCGCCCTAACCGTCCATTCGCTTCACGCCGTAGACGCTCTTCACCCGCTTGAGGGCCGAGATCACCTTTTTGAGTTGCTCGGTTCCCTCCACGGTGATGGTGAAGAAGCAGTTCACGATACTGTTCTCGGTAATCTCTGAATTTGTATTTAGTATGTTCGCTCCGCTCTTACTGAGAACAGTCGTGATATCTGCCAGAAGACCCAGCCTGTCGTAAGACCTCACGCGGATTTTCACGGGGTATCGCTCCGTGAGGTCCACGTTCCATTCCACGTCGATCCTTCTTTCGGGATTCAACTTCAGCGCATTCACACAGCTCGCCCGGTGCACGGTCACGCCCTGCCCCTGGGTGATGTAGCCCGTTATGGAATCTCCCGGGACCGGCTGGCAGCATTTTCCGAAGCGCACCAGGATATCATCCAGCCCCTTGACGCTGATGGCCTCGCCCATCTTGCGCTTTTTCGCCCTGCCGATGATCTTGTTGAGGAGGGTGTCCTCCTTCTCCGTCTCCTCCTTCTCCGCCTCCTCCTTGGGGATGATGCGGTTGATGAGCTGACGGGGGGTGATCTTACCGTAGCCGATGCTGGCCATGAGGTCGTCCACGGACTTGAGGCCGAAGGACTCCACGCCCTTGTCCATCTCGTCTGTCTTGGCCATGGTGTTGAAGTTCAGCTTGTGCTTGCGGAAGACCTTCTCGCACATCTCCCTGCCCAGGGCCACGCTCCTCTCCTTCTCCTGGGTCTTGATCCATTGGCGGATCTTGGAGCGGGCCTTCACGGTCTTGACGAAGTTCAGCCAGTCCTTACTGGGGTTGTGGCCCTTGGTGGTGACAACATCCACCACCTCGCCGGTCTTGAGCTCGTACTGGAGGGGCACCAGGCGTCCGTTGACCTTGGCGCCGGAGCACTCCTTGCCCACCTCCGTGTGGATCATATAGGCGAAGTCCACGGGGGTGGCGCCCTTGGGCAGCACCTTGATGTCCCCCTTGGGGGAGAACACGTACACCTCGTCCGGGAAGAGGTCGATGCGCACGTTCTCCAGGAACTCCTCGGGGTCCCGGAAGTTCTCCTGGTTCTCCACGAGGTTCTGGATCCAGGCAAAGGTCTTGTGGATCTCCTCCTCCGGGGCCTTGCCCTCCTTGTAACTCCAGTGGGCGGCGATACCGGACTTGGCCACCCGGTCCATCTCGTGGGTCCTGATCTGGATCTCGATGCGCTCGCCGTAGGGCCCGATCACCGTGGTGTGAAGGGACTGGTACATGTTGGGCTTGGGCATCCCGATATAGTCCTTGAACTTGTTGCCCACGGGCTTCCAGAGGGAGTGGACCAGCCCCAGCACCTCGTAGCACTGGGACACGGAGTCGAGGATGATCCTGAAGGCGGTGATGTCGTAGATATCGCTGAAGTTCAGGTTCTGGCTGATCATCTTGTTGTAGATGCTGTAGAACTGCTTGCTCCTCCCCAGCACCTGCCCCTTCAGGTCCGCCGCGTCCATCTTCTCGCGAATCATCCGCTTGACCGTTGCGACATACTCCTCCCGTTCCGCGGTCTCCTTCTGGACCAGGCTCTTCACCCGACTGAACTCCTCGGGGTAAACGTACATGAAGGAGAGCTCCTCCAGCTCGTTCTTCATCCAGTAGATCCCCAGGCGGGCGGCGATGGGCGCGTAGATGTCCAGGGTCTCCTGGGAGATGGAGACCTTCTTCTCCTCTTTCCGGTGGAACTTCAGGGTCCGCATGTTGTGGATGCGGTCGGCCAGCTTGATGAGGATCACCCTGATATCGTCGGCCATGGCCAGGATCATCTTCCTCAGGCTCTCGGCATGGCGCGCCTGGGCGCTGCCGAAGGGGAGCTTGCTGAGCTTGGTGACACCGGAGACGATATGGCAGACCCCGGCGCCGAACATGTCCGTGATCTCCTCCTCCGTGGCGTGGGTGTCCTCGATCACGTCGTGGAGAAGGCCTGCGGCAACGCTCTCCACGTCCAGCTTCATATCGGCCAGAAGCCCCGCGACCTCGAGGGGATGGGAGAGGTAGGGTTCGCCCGAAAGGCGCATCTGCCCGTCGTGGACCCTGGCCGAAAAGATGTATGCCCGCTCCACCACGTCCACATCCGCATCGGGATTGAACTCAATTATTTTATCGATTATTTCGGTTATTCGAATCATATGCCGTGTGGGTCCACCCCTGACTGACGTGTTTTGAGATAGCGATACCGACCCTTAGGCCGCCGCCCCTGGAACAACCGGAAGGCGGTCCTTTCGTGACCGCCGTTCCGTTTTTTTACTTTTTTACCCAAATCAGTAAGATTTTGCAAACACTACGCGCCTGTCGCTCTTTTTACCGCAGCAGATGCAGGTCCCCTCCTCCTCTTTGGCGTCAAAGGGGATGCAGCGGATGGTCACGGAGAGATCCTTCTTGATCTTCATCTCGCACTCCTCCTCCCCGCACCAGTGGGACATGGCAAACCCGCCGTGGATCCCTGGTTTCTTGGCGTTCTTGGGGGTAAAGTAGGCATAGAAGGCCTTGTTGTGATCGATATCCCGGGTGTTTTTTTCCCGGTGGGCAACAGCCCGGCTGTAGAGGTTCTCGTGCATCTCGTCCAGGAGCCCGTCGATACCGGCCGTGAACTCCTCCCGGGTCATGGAGCGCTTCTCCCTGTGGGGAAGATCCCTTCTGGCCAGAAATACCGAATCCTTTTCCATGTCCCTGGGGCCGATCTCCACCCTCAGGGGAATGCCCTTCTTGATCCAGTCCCAGCCCCTTGCGCCGCCGATCTCCCTGGCATCGACCTCCACCCTGATCCGGGAACCGAAGTAGCGTTTGGCCCTGAGCTCCCCGGCCAGCTTCTCGGTGTAGGCCATGATCTGTTCCTTCTCCTCGGGCTTCCGGTAGATGGGCAGGAGCACCACGTGGGAGGAGGCGACCCTCGGGGGCATGATCACCCCGTCGTCGTCCCCGTGGGTCATGATCACGCCGCCGATAAGGCGGGTGGAAGCGCCCCACGATGTTGTCCACGCAAACTCCTCCTTCTCCTCTTTTGACTGGAACTTGATGCCGCAGCTAACGGCGAAGTTCTGGCCGAGGAAGTGGGAGGTGCCTGCCTGGAGTGCCTTCCTGTCCTGCATCATGGACTCGATGCAGAGGGTGTCCACGGCGCCGGGAAAACGCTCGGCAGGTGATTTACGTCCCCTGATCACCGGCATGGCAAGGCAGTCCTCGGCGAATTTGGCGTAGATCTCCAGCATCATCTCGGTCCGCTTGACCGCCTCTCCTTCCGTTGCATGGGCCGTGTGCCCCTCCTGCCAGAGGAACTCGCTGGTGCGAAGGAAGATCCTCGTGCGCATCTCCCAGCGAACCACGTTGGCCCACTGGTTCAGGAGCATGGGAAGGTCCCGGTAGCTGTTGATCCACTTGGAAAAGGAATCGCCAATGATCATCTCCGAGGTGGGACGCACCACCAGGGGCTCGGTCAGGGGGCCGGCGGGCACGAGCCCTCCCTCCTCGCCCTGCTCCAGCTTATGGTGGGTCACCACGGCGCACTCCTTGGCGAACCCGTCCACGTGCTCGGCCTCCTTGGCAAGGAAACTCAGGGGGATGAACAGGGGAAAGTAGGCGTTTTTAACACCCGTGGCCTTGAAGTCGTCGTCCATGAGGCGCATGATGTTTTCCCAGAGGGCATATCCCCAGGGCTTCACCACCATGCATCCCCTCACGGGAGACGCCTCCGCCATGTCCGATTCCTTGACAACCTGCTGATACCATTCCGGGTAATCCTCTTCCCGCGTGGGTGTAATCGCCGTCTTCACCTGTTTTGCCATCTCTTTTCTCCGTATCCTCTTTAACTGTTTTAAGAGCCTTCGCCCCTGCCCGGAAGCTGTTTTTATTTCAAGAATTGATGAACTCGTAAAAAGTCCGAAGTCGGTTTTCGAGTCGTTCCATATTGATATGGGGCCGGACTGCGGTGTCGCCGTTCCCTGTCCGCAATATCATGGGTCGACTTATAAGGAGGTCCCCCTCCATGATTGATCTTAACCAATTGACAACATGGGTTAAGTTTTCCTCTCTCGCATATACGGCTGCGGTCGACCGGCATGCTCTTACGGGGCCGCCGGGTATTTTTACCTTCGGCCGCGTGCTTTTTTATCCCGCGTGCTTTTCGATCTCGTCCAGGAGCTCGGCAACCAGGTTCTCCTGGGGAATCTTCCTGACCACCTTCCCCTTCTTGAAGAGGATCCCCGTGCCGTCGCCGCCGGCAATGCCGATATCGGCCTCCTTTGCCTCCCCGGGACCGTTCACCACGCACCCCATGATTGCCACCTTGATGTCGATCTTCTTCTCCATGAGCACCTTTTCCACCTCTTCCACCACGGAAAAGAGATCGATGCGGCACCTGCCGCAGGTGGGACAGGAGATCAACTCGGGTCCGTAACGACGGATGTCCAGGGCCTTGAGGATCTCGTACCCCACCCGCACCTCCTCCACGGGATCCCGGGTCAGGGAGACCCGGATCGTATCCCCGATCCCCTCGGCAAGGAGCATGCCGATGCCAAGGGAGGATTTGACGATCCCCGGATAAAGTGAGCCCGCCTCGGTGACCCCCACGTGAAGGGGAAAGTCGGTCCGTGAGGATAGGAGGCGATACGCCCCGACGGTCCTTGCCACGTCCGATGCCTTGATGGAGACCTTGATCCTGTCAAAATCACAGGAGGCCAGCATATCGATGTTCATCATGGCGGACTCCACCATGGCAAGGGGGGTCGCCCCCCCGAAGCGCTCCATGATCTTCTTGTCCAGGGAACCGCCGTTCACGCCGATGCGGATGGGAATGCCGTGATCGTCCGCGCACCTTGCAACGGTCCTTACCTTTTCCGCGTTTCCGATGTTGCCCGGGTTGATCCTCAGGCCGTCCACGCCGCTTTTCGCCGCCGCAACCGCCAGGCGGTGATCGAAGTGGATGTCCGCGATAAGGGGAATATCGATCGCCCCCTTGATATCCGCCAGGGCATGGGCCGCCTCCATGTCGGGAACCGCGACCCGCACGATCTCGCAACCCGCAGCCGAAAGGGCCTCGATCTGGGCCACCGTTGCCGCCGCATCCTCGGTGGGGGTGTTGGTCATGGACTGAACCGAAACGGGCGCGCCGCCCCCCACCAAAACCCGGCCCACCGATATCTGAACCGTTTTCTTCCGCTCGAGGGAAAATCCCATTGAACTCATCTTTTTTCTCGCCTTCTCCTGTTGTGCCCCGCAACCTTTCAGCCCGGCCCACGCCGGGGTCGTCCGCAGGACCCTGCCCTTCCGTCCGTCGCCCGGTTTGCACGGTTTGCACGGTTTGCACGGTTTGCACGGCAGGGTTACACGAAGATCCCCGCATCGTCTCCCTGCCCCTCCAATTAAAACAGCGCTTGCAACTTGGGCGCATTCCTTACATAATGCCCCAATCGCCGCCCCCCCTGGAACCGCCCGTTAAAACAAAGGGTAGAGGGCCTTCACGGGTCCTGTCCCTTATCAATAAGGGACACCCGTTTTTTTTGTGGAAGACCGGGCCCGCGGCATCGCTCCGTAGAGTAAAGGGGCACGAGTCCCCCCGGGAGACAGCCTCACCGTCTCCTGAAAACGCTTACATGAACCCCGTGCCGCCGACAACGCCTTAACGTACAGGGAACACCGTAACGGCGGGGCAGGCAACGCTTTTTTACTGGATTGTTCCAATTGGGCATGGATGCCGGTCATGGAATTTCAGTTGAATACCCGGCCCATTGAAGCTTAGCATATTCCCCCAAATTCATTAAGCTACCAGAGAGATTTCTTTTGTTCAAGGGAAATAGTTTCACCGGGCTTCAAACAATCTTTTGACAAAATCACCGTGGGGGATATATATCCTTACCTGTCTCCCTTGACAGATATTTCCTGAGACACCCGAAGCGGAACGGGGAAAAGGCCCTGTTCAAAGGAAGGGGGATTCCCCCGCCGCAGAACAGGACTTTCGCCGCCTTTTCCGGGAAAATCAGGAAAGGGCCCCTTGCTCCCTCTCCGCTTCAGGCGGAGAGCACAACGGGTCGAAAACGTCACCCCTTACGGTAAAGGAGTTAAAATGGGACATAAGGCAAAGAAAACGATCATCGAAAACCCCGACGAATCCATTGCCCACGAGATCCGGGAAAACCTCGAAGGGGACTTTCTGCCCTGCGCCGTTGCCTTCAGCCTCGCCGACCGTCTGGGCCTTCCGCCCCTGACCATCGGCGGCTATGCCGACGCCCTCTCCATCAAGCTTTCCAAATGCCAGATGGGCCTGTACGGTTACAACGGTGGAAAGAAGATCGCCCTGCCGGACGGCGACCCCCCGGAAGGCCTGCAAAAGGCCATAAGGAGCGCCCTCGAGGACGATCGCCTTACCTGTGCCCGCGCCTGGGAGATCGCTTCCCGCCTGGGCATCTCCAAGATGGTGGCGGCGGGCGCATGCGAAAAGATGGGCATCAAGATCCACCGCTGTCAGCTGGGGGCATTTTAATTGTACAACCGGCACCACAGGTCACCCAAGGTCGATGCGGCAACACTCCTCTCCCTCCTGGCCGTCATGGCCGCCTTTTACGTTTTCTGGGAAGAGGTGGGCAAGAGAACCTACACGACCCTGGACGATATCATGGAGCGGGGGGAGATCACCCTGATCACCCGGAACGATTCCCACTCCTACTTTCTCTACGACAGGACCCCCATGGGCCTGGAATATGAGCTGGCGAAGGCGTTCGCGGACTCCCTCGGCGTCAAGCTGGGCGTGCGGGTGTACCCCGGCTGGGAGGAGATGCGAACGGCCCTGGAAAGGGGAGAGGGCGACTTTATCGGGGCGGGCACCGTGATCACCCCCCAGAGGGAGGGAGACATCCGCTTCTCCGATCCTTACATGGCCGTCCGGCAGCATATCGTGGTCCACAGGACCAATCGCACCGTGAAGAAACCCGCCGATCTTGCCGGCAAGACCGTGCATGTTGAAAAGAATTCCCCCGGTCACGCGGCCCTCCTGGAACTTGCCCGAATCGGCCTTACGGTCACCATCCGGGCCGAGGAGGTCGCCGGGGAGGAGCTGATCCGCCGGGTGGCGCAAAAGGAGATCGAGGTGGCGGTCACCGACAGCAACCTCGCCCTGATCGCACGGCGTTACTACCTGCGAACGGTTTCGGCGGCCCCCCTTTCCGGCGAGGCCCTCATGGCCTGGGGGGTCCACAGGGACGCCCGGAAGCTGAGCTTCCGAATCAACACATTCTTCAGGACTCTCAAGGAAAACGGTGAGTTCGAAAGAATCTGCGACCGCTACTACCGGGACTTCAACACCTTTGATTACGTTGACCTGATGATGTTTCACAGGAAGGTGGACACCCTCCTGCCCAAGTACGAAAAGACCATAAAGAAGGCCGCAGCCCGCCACGGCTTCGACTGGCGGCTCATCGCCGCCCAGATCTACCAGGAATCCCATTTCGATCCCCTTGCCCGCAGCCATGCCGATGCCCACGGTCTCATGCAACTCCTCCCCGCCACGGCAAAGAGCGTCGGCGTCGAAAATGTCTTTGACCCCAAACAGAATATCGCCGGAGGGGTCAAGTACCTGGGCAAGCTGTACAACTTCTTCGACAAGGCCGAAGGGGAGGATCGGCTGCTCATCTCCCTTGCCACCTACAACGTGGGCCACGGCCATGTATTCGACGCCAGGCAGCTTGCCAGAAAACAGGGGCTGGATCCCAACAAGTGGGCATCCATCCGCGCCACCCTGCCCCTGCTCTCCAAGAAGGAGTACTATAAGAACGCCAAATACGGGTACTGCAGGGGCGGCGAACCCCTCCGGTACATCCGCCGCATCTCTCTGTACTACGATATTTTAAGGTACCGGGCCGTATGGGCCGACGCGGGAAAAGCCACCCCTTCGGACACATAACCCGTGTTCCTCGCGGCGCGCTGTCTCCACCGCATCCCCGGCAACGCCGCCCAACGCCTTTTTCAATTATTTCAATGCCCCCGCGCGAGAAAGGCCCGGTTCCGCCCGTTGAGAAACGGCAAACCCTTCATTTGACGACAACGCGCCATGCTTTGCCGCCGAACCCCTTTCTCCCGAATTCATACCGGAGATTGTTGTTTTCACCTGTTTCACCATATGTCGTCGAAATCCCATGATGATGGATTCGCAACCGGACATACTCGGTATACTTTAAGCGTTGCCGATGATCTATTTGACAATTCAGGTTCGGACTTCCAAGGAAACCTTGAGTCAACACACTGATTTCATAAGATCCGATTTGAAGGCGGTGTCGATCCGACCACGGGAAAAAGAACGGGTTTCTTTTCGGATATCCGGCCGCTCGTGTGGCCGGCATGCTTTTTTACGAATGCGCCATGGATAAGCAGGAACAGGAGATTGCCCGCGAAGTACTCCGGGGCAGCGGACAAAATCCGCCGAGGAGGAGGTGGAGAGAAGTTCCGGAAGGTTTCAGGGAAGTGAGAGTTGTACAGGGGCCCGGCGGGTCAAAGCCCGGGCCCCGGAACGCTTGGATCAGGCGCCCAGCCCCACGAAGGGGTTGAACCGCTTTTCGTTTCCGATGGTGGTGGAGGGACCGTGACCGCAGTAAACCTTCACGCTGTCGGCCAGGTTGAAGAGCTTGTCCCGCACGCTGGCGATCAGGGTTCCGTAATCTCCGCCGGGAAGGTCCGTGCGGCCGATGGAACCGGCAAACAGGGTATCCCCCACGAAGATGCAGTCCCCCGCGTCAAGGGAGATGCCGCCGAGGGTGTGGCCCGGGGTGTGGATCACCTTGAGGGTGATCGTTCCGAAGGTGATGCTGTCCCCTTCGGCCAGGAGCCGGTCCGCCGAGGGAGAGTTCTCGGCCGAGAGCCCGAACGCCGAGGCGGTGGTGGAGAGCTGGCCCAGCATGGGCTCGTCCTCGGCATGGATGAGGATTTCCGCGCCCGTTGCCTCTTTCATCTTCTTGTTGGCCCCCACGTGGTCGAAATGACCGTGGGTGTTGATGAGATACTTTGCCGTGAGCTTGTTCTCGGCAAGGGTCGTAAGAATCCGTGCCGAATCGGCCCCGGGATCGATCACGGCAGCCTCTTTTGTTTCCTCGCAGCCGATGATGTAACAGTTCGCCATGATCGGTCCGACTTCCAAAACATTGATAATCACTTGTACCCCCTGGATAACTTGAGATTGAAATAAACAACCGCCGAAAACGGTTCCTGCCCTTCCTGCCGGGTCCTCCCTAGGCCTTCTTCTCCGCAGAGCGGATCGTATCCAGTATGCCGTTGATAAAGGCGCCCGATTCAACGGTACCGTACTTTTTCCCCACGTCGATGGCCTCGTTGATGGAGACCTTGGCGGGAATATCCGGACAGTGGAGAAGCTCGAAAACGGCAATGCGCATCACGTTCCGGTCCACGCAGGACATGCGGGAGATCTTCCAGTTGCTGGAATAGCGTTCGATAAAGGTATCGATTTCATCCCTGTCTCCGAGAACCCCTCGCACCAGCTTCTCGAAAAAGGGCAGCACCTCCACGGAAGGGATGAAATTTCTGCAGAAGAGTTCGAGATTCCCTTCGGATTCGGTCCGATTCATATCCATGAAAAAGAGAGCCTGCATGGCAAGCTCCCTTGCTCTGCGACGGTGTCCCATTATTTCCCCTGATCGATCACTCCAATGAGGTTTGCCATCTCAATAGCCGCGATCGCCGAATCCCAGCCCTTGTTCCCGGCCTTTGTTCCGGCGCGCTCGATGGCCTGCTCGATGGTATCGGTGGTCACGACACCGAAGATCACGGGAATCCCGGCCTCCATGGTCACCTGGGCGATCCCCTTGGAGACCTCGGAGCACACGTAATCGTAATGGCTGGTGGCCCCGCGGATCACGGCGCCGAGGCAGATCACCCCGTCGTATTTCCCGTTTGCCGCGAGCTTCTTGGCGATCAGGGGAATCTCAAAGGCGCCGGGCACCTTGATGATGTCGATATCGTCGTCCGACGCGCCGCTCCGGACGAGCCCGTCCATGGCGCCGCCAACGAGCCGGTCCGTGATAAAATCGTTAAAACGGCTTGCAATGATTGCAAACTTCTTCCCTTCCGCAAGAAGGTTTCCCTCAATGTAGTTCGGCATCTATAAACACTCCTTAAATGTTGCTCGCCAGGCCTATTCGACGGGGGCCAGGTGATTTAAAATATGTCCCATCTTCAGCTTCTTGCACTCCAGGTAACCCCGGTTGTGATCGTTGGCGGACACCTCGATGGGCACCTGCTCAACAACGCTGAGGCCGTATCCTTCGAGCCCCACCATCTTCATGGGGTTGTTGGTGAGAAGGCGCATCTTCTTCACGCCGAGGTTCACCAGCATCTGGGCGCCGATGCCGTAATCCCTGAGGTCGTCGTCGAAACCCAGCTCCCGGTTGGCCTCCACCGTGTCCAGGCCGTGGTTCTGCTGAAGGTCGTAGGCCTTGAGCTTGTTCACCAGGCCGATGCCCCTGCCTTCCTGGCGGAGGTAGAGGAGAACGCCGGCGCCTTCCTCGTTCATCATGTGCATGGCGTTGTGGAGCTGCTCGCCGCAGTCGCAGCGCATGGAGCCGAAGATGTCGCCGGTCATGCACTCCGAGTGAACGCGCACGAGGATGGGCTTTTCGGGATCCACCTCGCCCTTGACCATGGCGATGTGCAGGAGATCGTCCACGTCGTTCTCGTAGGCCACGATCTTGAAATCACCGTGGAGGGTGGGAACGACGGTCTCGGCGGCCCGGTGCACGAAGGACTCGTTGCGGGTCCGGTACTCCACCAGGTCCGCCACCGTGCAGATGCCGATGCCGTGCTCCTCGCTGAACTGCTCCAGGGAGGGCATTCTGGCCATGGTGCCGTCGTCGTCCATGATCTCGCAGATCACGCCCGAGGGCTTGAGGCCGGCAAGGCGGGCAAGGTCCACGGAGCCTTCGGTCTGGCCCACGCGCACCATCACGCCCCCGGCGCGTGCCCGCAGGGGAAAGATATGACCGGGACGGGCCAGGTCGTGGGGCTTGGCGTCGTCCGCAACGGCCGCCAGGATCGTGGTGGCGCGGTCCGCCGCCGAGATTCCGGTGGTAACCCCCTTCTTGGCCTCGATGGAGACCGTGAAGCCTGTTTCGTAACGGGAGGTGTTCTTGTTCACCATCATGGGGAGCTCCAGGGCGTCGACCTTCTCCCCGGTGAGGGAGAGGCAGATCAGGCCCCTTCCGTACTTTGCCATGAAGTTGATGGCCTCGGGGGTCACCATCTCGGCCGCCATGGTCAGGTCCCCTTCGTTCTCACGATCCTCGTCGTCCACGAGAATCACCATTTTACCGGCCTTGATGTCCTCGATGGCTTGTTCAATGGAAATAAGTGGCATTACAGTTGTCTATCTCCTATATGTACAAATAATATCAACTCGCGCGGGCGAACGGAGCTCCCGAGGGGCCCCGCCGCCGATATTCAGCCGTTGATTTCTCAACAGGTTCACTCCCGGGCATCCGCATCCATGGTGCCGGTGCCGATGCCTCGGCTTGTCGTCCGGTTATAAAAAACCCTTTTCAGCAAGGAACTTCATGTCGAGCCCCGGCTTTTCGGTTTCCTCGCCCCCCCCCGGAATCCTGCCCGAGGTGAGGAACTTCTCCACGTACTTGCCGATCATGTCGGTCTCGATGTTCACCGTCTCCCCCGGCTCCTTGAAACCGATGGTGGTCAGCTTTGCCGTGTGGGGGATAATGCTCACATCAAAGGCGTCACGGCTACAATTATTTATAGTAAGACTGATTCCGTCAATTGCAACCGAACCTTTTTTAATCATGTAGTTTGAAAGGGAGGAATCGACGGAAAAGGTGACGATGATCGCATTGGAATGGACCTGTTTTCCCGAGATCACGGCGGTCCCGTCGATGTGACCGGAGACCAGGTGGCCGTCCAGGCGATCGGAGAGGCGCAGGGCCCGCTCCAGGTTCATCCGCTCCCCGATCCTTGCCTTGGCAAAGGTGGTTCTCGCGATGGATTCGGGGGCCACATCCACCTCGAAACGCCTCCCGTCCAGGGAAACCGCCGTGAGGCAGGCCCCGTTCACGGCAATGCTGTCCCCCAGTTTCACCCGGTCCAGTTCGAACTCCGACTCGATTGCAAAGCGGGTCCCCTGGCCCGTGGGGCGCATGGCCCGAAGATAACCGAACCCTTCTATTATTCCGGTGAACATAACTTAACACCTTGGCTTTTTTGATGGCCCCGCAAAAAAGTAAGCAATCGTTTTTTTTGACCGCAAGCCGATCCACCGGGCACGAGCGATTCACGGTTCCAGGTTCGCTCGACAAATCGGGGTCGGACTTTTTTTACGAGGGCATCTCTTTTAAATTGTAAAGCTTTGGACTTTCCCGTTGCTCCGTGAAAGCTCCGGATCGATGCCCGCATCCGGAGATGCGAATCCCCCGCGTTGCCTTCGGGCAGGGCGAGACCCGGTCGGGCCTTTCAGCGAAGATACCCCTCGACCATGATATCCTTCCCAAAGGTCCTCACCGTCATATCCGACACATCCAGGGCATCCCGCATCAGTTCCGGCCCCGCTCCCCTTGTAACGGGAATCCCGTCGTCCCCCCCCAGAATCTTGGGGGCATAGAAGAACTGAACCTTATCCACGATCCTTGCGGAAAGGGCCGATGCGATCACGCAGGCGCCTCCCTCGATAAGGAGGCTCGTTATGCCCAGGCTCCCCAGGCTGTCCATAAGGGGATCCAGGTCGATCCGTCCCTCCTTGAGCGGGGTTTCCAGCACAAGGGCGCCCGTTGCTTCAACGGCGGCCCGTTTCTCCCCGTCGGGGTCGGGACCGCAGACGACAATGGCCCCTGTTTCCGATTCCACGGAGAGGAGCTTTGCCGAAGGGGAGATGGAAAGCCGGGTGTCCAGCACGATCCTTCGGGGATCCCTTGCCGCTTTCCCGCGGACGCCCCCCTCGATACGGGTGGTGAGGCTGGGGTTGTCGGCCTTGACCGTATCCACCCCCACCATGATGCCGTCCACGGCATGGCGCACCAGGTGAACGTACTCCCTTGCGTCGGGCCCGGTGACCCACTTGGAGTCTCCAGTTCGCGTGGCGATCCTTCCGTCCAGGGTGGCCGCGCATTTAACGATCACAAAGGGCCTGCCCGTTTTCACGAACTTGAGGAAATCCTCCACGAGAACCCGTCCTTCTTCCTCGCAGACCCCTTCCACCACGGTAAGCCCCTTCTCCCTGAGGAATTGGTTCCCGCCGGCGGCCTTGGGGTTGGGGTCGCTCACGGCGGTGACCACGCGCCGGATACCGGCAGAAAGGATCTTCCGGGTGCAGGGGGGCGTCTTTCCAGTGTGGTTGCAGGGCTCCAGGGTCACGTAAATATCCGCGCCCCGGGCCTTGTCCCCGGCATCGTCGATGGCGTTCACCTCGGCATGGGGGGTACCGCAGGCCCTGTGAAAGCCCCTGCCCACCACCTCGCCGTCCTTGACCACCACCGCCCCCACCATGGGGTTGGGAGAGGTAAATCCTCTGCCCTCCTCGGCAAGGGCCAGTGCCATCCGCATAAACCGCGTATCGTCCATGGGACTACCCTTCCCCGGGTTCCCCGGCATCTTCCTTCCGGTCCCTGGGCAGGCTCTTGAGCTCCGAGATAAAATCGTCCACATCCTTGAACTCCCGGTAAACCGATGCGAAGCGCACATAGGCCACATCGTCGAGATCCTTGAGGTAGGTCATGATCTTTTCGCCGATCACCGGGGAGGGGATCTCCTTCTCGCCGGTCTCCCGGAGGTCCCGCTCCAGGTTGTCGATAAACTCCTCGACCACGTGGATGGAGATATCCCGCTTCTCACAGGCCTTTTTCAGGCCGTAACTGGCCTTTTTCCGGTCGAACTGCTCCCTGCGGCCGTCCTTCTTGATAATCATCACGGGGATCTCCTCGATATGCTCGTAGGTGGTGAACCTGCGGGTACAGTCGAGGCACTCCCTGCGCCTTCTGATCACGTTCCGGTCCTTGCTCAACCGGGAGTCGATCACCTTGTTGTCAATCTCTCCACAGTACGGACATTTCATAACTCATCTCCTTCTGGCGGATCGGTATCCATTCAGCTTTTTTCATCCGCCCACTCAGCACCGACTCCGTCGGAGGCCTTGCCGCGTCGGCGGTTTATTCCGACGGGCCGGTTTTCATTTTCGCGCAGACGTAAAAACGGTCGTCCTGTAAATACCGGGGGCTTATCCAACCGACCCTTAACGGAGCGGCCCAGGCCGTAAACATCGACCCCGGATATTTACCGGGACATCAAGTGGAGATCCCAGCAACCTCTTCTCTCCCCGGATCGACCCCCGGGGTCTCCGTTACTTCATATCGGGGTATATGGGAAACCGGTCGCAAAGGGCGTCCACCTTTTCCCGCACGGCGGAGATCACCTTGTCGTCCCCGGGGTTTTTCAGCACATCGGTCATAAAGCCCGCGATCAGCGTCATCTCCTTTTCCCCCATGCCCCTCGAAGTGAGGGCGGCCGAGCCCGCGCGGATACCGCTGGTCACGAAGGGACTCCGGGTGTCGAAGGGAACCGCGTTCTTGTTCACGGTAATCCCGGCCTTGCCCAGGGCCGCTTCCGCATCCTTTCCGGTAACATCGAGGCTTGTGAGGTCCACGAGCATCATGTGGTTGTCGGTGCCGGCGGAAACCAGGTCCACGCCCCCTTCCATCAACGCCGCGCCCAGGGCCCTTGCGTTCTTCACCACCGAGGCCTGGTAAGTCTTGAATGCATCGGTCCCCGCCTCCTTGAAGGCAACGGCCTTGGCGGCGATCACGTGCATGAGGGGGCCGCCCTGGATACCGGGGAAGATCTGCTTGTTGATTTTTGCGGTGAGGTCGGATGCGGAGAGGATCAATCCCCCCCTTGGACCGCGAAGGGTCTTGTGGGTGGTGGAGGTCACCACGTCGGCGTGGGGCACGGGCGACGGATGGAGGCCGGCGGCCACGAGGCCCGCGATATGGGCCATGTCCACCATGAGATAGGCGCCCACGGATTTGGCGATCTCGGAAAAGGCAGCGAAATCCAAGGTCCTGGGGTAGGCCGAGGCGCCGGCCACGATCATCTTGGGCCTGTGCTCCTCGGCAAGGCGCCGGACCGTGTCGTAATTAATGGTCCCGGTCTCCCTTTCAACGCCGTAATGAACAAAGTTGTAGAGCCTTCCGGAAAAGCTCACGGGACTTCCGTGGGTAAGGTGGCCGCCGTGGGCCAGGTCCATGCCCAGAACCGTGTCGCCGGGTTCAAGGAAGCCGAAATATACGGCCATATTGGCCTGGGATCCCGAGTGGGGCTGTACGTTGGCATAGGAGGCACCGAACAGGGACTTCACCCGCTCGATGGCGAGGGTCTCCGCCACGTCCACGAACTCGCATCCGCCGTAATAGCGCTTGTCCGGGTATCCTTCGGCATACTTGTTGGTCAGAACCGAGCCCTGAACCTCCATTACCGCCGGGCTGACGATGTTCTCCGAAGCAATGAGTTCGAGGTTGTTCCGCTGCCTGTTCAGCTCTTTATCGATGGTATCGGCGATATCGGGATCCACCGCCCTAAGATGTTTTAAACTCACTTGTCCTACCCTTTCATGGAAATTAAAAGAACTGTTTGCCCGCGTCCGGTTCCGGATTCCGTGCAGGGCGCGTACCGTTCCGGCGACTCCCCGGCCGCGATCATGAAACCGGGCGCGTATCCGGGGTTCACCCCAATTTTTCAGCGTTTTTCGCTTCCCCCGCCCCCCGCGCATTTAACGCGGTTTACCGGGAGCTTCGCCGCTTACAAGAATTTTCCTCGAGTAACAGCGATTTGCCGTGCATACCGTATTTTGCCCGCGACATCTCGGCCGGCAAGGCTTTTCCACTCGGCTTACAGCGTATTTCGCGTGAACCGGGGGCCTTGCGCTTACAAGAGTATTCAACGTCTTACCGCGTGGTCCGCGAGCAGGCCGTGCTAACGGGAAATAACGTCGAACCTGTTCAGGCGTTCCTGGTGACGCCCCCCCTCGAAGGGGGTTTCCAGCCATGTGTCCACCAGGACCATCGCCAGCGCATCGCCGATCACCCGGCCCCCCAGGACCAGTATATTTGAATCGTTGTGTTGACGGCTCATCCTGGTTGAAAACACATCGCTGCAAAGGGCCGCGCGGACATGGGGAAAGCGGTTGGCCACCATGGACATGCCCAGGCCCGTGCCGCAGAGGAGAATCCCCCGCTCGTAGGTCCCGTCGGAGACCTTGCCCGACACCTCGAGGCCGAAATCGGTATAGTCCACCGACTCCTCGCCGTAAGTGCCAACGTCCATCACCTCGATCCCCCTTGATACGAGATGCGCTTTTACCTTCTCCTTGAGTGGAAACGCCGCATGGTCGCATCCCAGTATGATCGGTGCCTCGCTCTTTTCCATCTGTCCCCCTGTTCTCCCTTTCTTCCCTGTTTGTTTCCGCGCGGGCCGGCGTTTATAAACCGCCGCTTGCCCCGTAGTTTGAAAATTTCCTTAACACCAGCACGGCATTTATCCCGCCGAACCCGAACGAGTTGCTCATTGCAACGGACACATCCTGTTTCCGGGCCCCATGGGGGACATAATCAAGGTCGCATTCCTCGCCTGGATTTTCAAGGTTTATCGTGGGGGGGACGATGCCGTCCCGTATGGTCAATGCGGTAAAGACCGCCTCGATCCCGCCCGCTCCGCCGAGCAGATGCCCGGTCATGGACTTGGTGGCGGAGATGGAGATGTTTCCCGCATGTTCTTTGAAAACCCGTTTGATCGCCCTTGTCTCGGCTCTGTCGCCGTGCTCGGTTCCCGTGCCGTGGGCATTGATATGATCCACCGACGCGGGGGCCAATCCCGCGTCGCCAAGGGCATTTTCCATGGCAAGACTCGCTCCGGTACCGTCCGGGCAGGGCGTGGTGATATGACCGGCATCCCCGCTCATACCGAAACCCGCCACCTCTGCAATAATCCTTGCCCCCCGATTTTGTGCCGACTCCAGGGATTCGAGGATCAGGATGCCGCAGCCCTCCCCCACCACGAATCCGTCGCGATCCCGGTCAAAGGGGCGGCTCGCCGCCGCCGGGTCGTTATTTCGCTCCGACAGGGCCCGCATGGCATTGAATCCGGCGATGCAGACCGGGGTGATCACCGATTCCACGCCGCCGGTGATCATGGCGTCCGCATCTCCCCTCCGGATAATCTGGAACGCCTCGCCCACCGCATGGGTCCCCGCCGCGCAGGCGCTTGCCACCGATGAGAGGGGGCCTTTTGCCTTGAAGCGGATGGAGATCGCGCCGGGCGCCATGCTGCCGATCATCATGGGAATAAAAAAGGGACTCACCCTTCCGGGCCCCTTTTGGGCGATGATATCGGCGGTGTTTTCCACCAGGTCCAGGCCGCCCATGCCGCAACCGGTGAGCACACCGACCCGGTGTGCGTTGTGTTCGTCAATGATCAGGCCCGCGTCTTCCAGGGCCATGGATGCCGCCGCCACCGCGAACGCCGTGAAGCGGTGGGTCCTTTTGGCCTCTTTATTGCCGAGGAAGGCCGAAGGATCGAATCCCTTGACCTCTCCCGCGATCCGGGTCCTGAAACCTTCCGTGTCAAAGGCCGTGATCGCTCCGATTCCGGGACGACCGGCCCGGAGGGAAGCCCACGACCCAGCCGTGTCCAGGCCCAGGGGGGTGATCAGTCCCGTACCGGTTATTACCACGCGCCTTTTCAAATCACTGCTCCCCGGCCGAACGGGCCCGCAACTCTCCCGCTCCGGCTCGGCCGGGCACACCGTCTTCCTTTGGAAGGGATCATCTTCCTAGGAGTTCGCCTTGATGTAAGCGATGGCGTCCCCCACCGTGCGCATGGTTTCGGCCTCTTCGTCGGGAATCTCCACGTCGAACTGCTCTTCCATGGTCATGATCAACTCCACGAGATCCAGTGAATCCGCGCCAAGATCGTCCACAAGGGCTGCCCCGTCAACGACCTCGTTGAGATCAACGCTGAGCTTCTCGGCGATGATCTTTTTAACCTTCTCCTCCATAACGGCCATTTGCCTCTCTTCCTTTCATATGTACATACCGTCGCCCGCGACGTCTCGACAGAGACCCCGCGCCGTGCCGCCCGCGCCGGAAACCCGTGGCTCCGGTTCGCGGGCAGCTTCGGTGGATGAGGAATAATTAAAATAGATCCCTGTTTTCGGGCCGGCAAAGGCCGGGCGGACAGTTCCTGCCGTCCCCCCTGCGCCTCCGGTCACAACCACCGTGCGCACTTCAGCATCCTGCATAACTACCCCTCAAATATAGCGGTCCGGCATCATGCCCCCCAAAGGGAAACATGAAAAACGCCGATCCGTCGACCCCAGGCAGGGGCCGCCGGCACAAACCTAGTCGGTGCCCTCGATCACCGTGCGCCCCTTGTAATCACCGCAGCTGGGGCATGCCGTGTGGGGAAGACGCGCCTCTCCGCACTGCTTGCACTCGGCCAGGCTGGGGGCTGCGGTTTTCTGGTGTGTACGGCGCTTACCGATCTTGGATTTCGAGGTTCTTCTCTTTGGTACAGCCATGTTATCTCCTAACTATTTTAATTCTTTGAACATTTTTTATAAGTACAACAACAGCCAATAAACGTTTTTAATTAAATTATATATAATTGATTGTCAAGGTCTTTCGGGTCTTTTTTTATTTTATATCTTGTTCCCGGTCCCTATTTATGGTATTTCGGGTGCTGCCGGTTCGGGCAACGACTATCTTGGTAAAACTCCCTCGATCGGCACGCTTAAAACAACATACCGACAGAGAGGAAACCAGCCGCCGCGAGGGAAACACCGGCACCGGCCCAGCCATTCGGCCGATCCGTTGCCGACCTTATATACATGCGGCTGAACTTTTTTACAAACGGTTCCAACGTATATTTTTAAGGCGAGAGATCATGGACACCATCATTACCCGCTTTCCGCCCAGCCCCACCGGCTACCTCCACCTGGGCGGGGCACGCACGGCCCTTTTCAACTGGCTTTACGCCCGAAAGATGAACGGCAAATTCGTACTTCGCATCGAGGACACGGACACGGCCCGCTCCACCCAGGAGTCCGTGGACGCCATTTTCGATTCCCTGGAATGGCTCGGCATCGACTGGGACGAGGGCCCCTTCTTCCAGTCCAAGCGCATCGACATCCATAACGAACACATTCAAAAGCTCATCGATTCCGGAGACGCGTACTACTGCACCTGCACCCCCGAAGAGGTGGATGCCATGCGCAAGAAGGCGCAGGAGCAGGGGATGAACCCCATGTACGACCGCACCTGCCGGGAAAAGGGCCTCGGCCCCTCGGAGAACGCGGTGGTCCGCTTCAAGGCACCCCTTTCGGGCACCACGGTTCTCCCGGACCAGGTCAAGAAGAGCATCGCCTTCCAGAACACCGAGATCGACGACTTCATCATCCAGCGCGGCGACGGGTCCCCCATGTACAACCTGGCGGTGGTGGTGGACGACATCACCATGGGCATCAACACCATCATCCGGGGGGACGACCATGTGATGAACACCCCCAAGCAGATGCTCCTCTATAAGGCACTGGGCGCCGAACTTCCCGTTTACGCCCATGTTCCCATGGTCCTGGGCCCGGACAAGGCAAGGCTCAGCAAGCGCCACGGCGCCATGAGCGTTTCCGAGTACAGGGAGATGGGCTTTCTCCCCGACGCCATGCTCAACTACCTGGTTCGCCTTGGCTGGTCCTGCGGGGACCAGGAGTTCTTCACGAGGAACGAACTCATCGAAAAGTTCACCCTGGAGAACATCGGGCGCTCCCCCGGAGTTTTCGACACGGACAAGCTCACGGCATTGAATGCGAACCATATCCAGGCCGCCGCCCCCTCCGTGATCCTCCCCCCCCTGACCCCCCTTCTTTCGGCACGGGGCATCACGGGCCTTACGGAGGATCACCTTGCCAAGGCCGTCCAGACCCTCGCCACCCGCAGCAAGACCCTGGTGGAGATGGCGGACGACGCCCTGTTCTACTTCACGGACGAGATCACCTACGACGAGAAGGCCGCCAAGAAGTTCCTCAAGGAGGCCGCCCTTGTTCCGGTTTCCGAACTGGTGAAGGAGCTCACTGCCCTTTCCGAGTTCACCGAGGCAAAACTCGAGGATGCCTTCAAGGCCGTCATGGAAACAACGGAGCTGAAACTGGGCAAGATCGCCCAGCCCGTGCGGGTGGCCCTCACCGGAAGGACCAACAGCCCCGGCATCTTCGAGGTGATCGAGGTACTGGGCAGGGAGAAGACCCTCAAGCGTCTGACCGATGCCGTCGCCTTTATCGAGGAAAAAGTGAAACAGGGGTAATTTTTCCCTTGACTCGCTGAAGGTCATCCGCTATAAGCTCTTTCATCAACCTGCTGGGAGATCGTCTAATGGCAGGACTGCGGTTTCTGATACCGCCTATCGGGGTTCGAATCCCTGTCTCCCAGCCACGATGCAATCACAGGCTCGCAGCTCACGCTGCGAGCCTTTTTTGTTTGTTGAAACAGGAAAATATCCATGGACTACACTTTCACCCCCATCGGCATCATCCACTCCTGTTTCAAGGAGAAGTTCGGCATCCCCCGTCAACCGGGCCTGGTTCCCCTTGCAACGGCGGAGCTGGAGCTTTTGCCTCCCTACAATCGGGAGGAGGCGCTGAGGGGCCTTGACGGTTTTTCACATATCTGGATCACCTTTGTTTTCCACGGCACCATGGCGGGGGGATGGAAGCCCACGGTTCGCCCCCCCAGGCTGGGGGGCAACAAGCGTATCGGGGTGTTCGCCACCCGCTCCACGTTCCGGCCCAATCCCATCGGTCTTTCGGCCGTGCGCCTGACGGGCATCGCAAAAAGAAAAAACGGACTCTTTCTGGAACTTGCCGGCGTGGACCTTCTCGACCAAACCCCCGTGCTGGACATCAAGCCCTACCTTCCCTACTCGGACATTATCGAGGAGGCAACGGGCGGTTTTGCACCGTCTCCCCCCGAGGAGGATATCACGGTGCACTTTTCAGGCGAAGCGGAAGCGGCCCTCGCGGAGCGGGAAATGAGGGGCGGAACCCACCTCAGGCCCTTTATCGTCCAGATGCTCGGGAGCGATCCCGCCCCCGCATACCGTTCCGCTTCCCAAAACGCCGGCCGCTCCTTCGGCGCCCGTGTGTTCGACCTCGATATAAGGTGGGAGATAAACGGAAAGGCCCTCCTGGTGACCGCCGTGGAAACCCCGGGAGATGCCGCGGGGCATGGCGCGGGTGAGAACGGGTTGGATGCAAGGGGTGAAAACGGGGGGAGCAGCGGAACCTGAAACTGCTGTTTTTGTGAAAACCCGCATTGACGGACGAGCGGGGAATCTGTTAGTGAAGAAGCGGTATCCCCAATGAAAACGGGAAGGGAAGAGATGACGAGAATTTGTGTAATCGACGGACAGGGAGGCGGCATCGGCGCCGCGGTTATCCGGCAGCTGAAACAGGCATTCGGCGAGACCGTGGAGATCATCGCCCTGGGCACCAATGCCCTTGCAACGGCCCAGATGCTCAAGGCCAGGGCCAACAGGGGCGCGTCCGGAGAGAACGCCATCGTTCAAACGGTCAAGCGGGCCCATGTGATCATCGGCCCCATCGGCATCGTCATGGCCCATGCCCTCATGGGGGAGGTCACGCCGATGATGGCCGAAGCCGTGTCCGAAAGCCGCGCCCGGAAATACCTCCTTCCCCTTACCCAGGAGAACGTGGAGATCATCGGCGCCGTCCAGGGCCCCCTGCCCCACCTCGTGGACGAACTCATCAACAAACACCTTGACGGTTTAACCCGGGAGGAAAATCATGTGTGAAGCAAACGCCTACCTGATCGTCGGAGATGAAGAGAAACTTGTGATGGAAGCCGTGGACGCCTGCGTCCCCGAGGAGGACGGCGTCAAGCTCGTCAGCATATTCGGGGAGCAGAAATTTCTCAAGTGCAGGATCCACTCCCTCTCCCTCGTGAACCACAAAATCTACCTCAAGGAGTAAGCGGCAAACGGTCCCGGGAGGATCGGGACCGCTTCCACCGAAGCCCGGGCCTCAGGACTCCGGCCGCCTTTCAGGAGTGCCCGAAGGGGCCGATTCGACCCGCCGGCCCTCTTCGCCGACAAGCCGGGAATGCCTGTCCGCCGCAGCCGGAGGAGCGGTGACCACCAGCAGCGGGCACCTTGCGCCCCTCCCCACTTTTTCCACCGCGCTCCCCACATACCACCGGCATCCCCTTTCCGCCAGGTGCTCGGAAAGGGAAGGGGGACCGTATTCCACGGCGGCCTTTGTGTGGGACCCCATGACGATAAGATCCACCCCTTTTTCCGACGCGAACTCCATGATGGAGAGGTGGGGCCAGGCGCCGCTTCTTACCGCGTATTCCACCGAGACGCCCGGAGGGGCCGCGCCCCCCAGGAGTTCAAGGCGCTTCCGGCTCCGCCGGTCCATGGATCGGTATGTCTCCCGGTCGTATTTGGGCCAGGGGGCGGTGGGCAGCATATTGAAAAGATAAAGGGTCCCCCCTGTTTCCCCGGCCAGCTCCCTTCCCGCCACAAGTGCCCGCTCGCAGGAGGGGGAAAAATCCATGCACACCATGATCCGCCCGAACTCCCCCCGGAAAGCGGCCCCCCGGGCAACATGGGGCCCCACCACCATCACGGGACAATGTTCCCCCATGATCACCCCCTGGGCGGTGCTGCCCAGCCCGGCCCCGGAAAGATCGGCGGCTCTTTTCCCATGGGAAGGCACTTCGCCGCTCCCGTGGGCGCCCACGACGATGAGGTCGGCGCCCTTCTCCCCGGCACAGCTTCCCACGGCCTCCCAGGGCCTGCCCCCGGAAACAAGGATCTCAAACCTGTCTCCCGGTCGAACAAGGCCCCCATAGGTATTTTCGAGTTGCCGCTTCGCCTCCCGCCCGGCGGCTGAAAGCTCCTCTCCCGGCCCCGGGGCCGCCTTCCCGACGTCGCCGTCCACCGGTGATTCCGGCACATGGAGAAGAAAACACCGCCCCCCCGACCGCCGTGCGATCTCCATGGCCGTCAGTACCTGGGGAGCAACCACATCCACCCGCTCCGTTGCCGATACGATTTTTCCGAACATTCCCCACCTCCTCTTCCCCGTCGGGCTTGTCTCCGAAACGGATGCAAAACCAACGAGACCGGTCTGTTGATTCCGCCACGCCGCCGCCACCGATTTGCGCCGACCCCTTTTGGAAACGAAAAGCAAATTACTTGAAATGTCGGGGCTTGATCGCGGATCGACCGTGCAAGTCGATGCCGTGACCGAACACCGGTATCAATGCCCTTTACCACTTGGACATGTGGGGCGCGGTTCATCCTAACGATATCAATTCGACCGAAGATATGATCAAGCCCGGATGTCAAATACCGGCACGGCCGACTCGGGCGGACAGATGTTCATATCGACCGACAAGGATCTCCGCCACGTTCTCCTCAATGGGATTTTCGGTATTTATGGAAATGCAACTTCCGGGGGGGAGTTCTTCCAAGGGTTCGAAGGCGGCCCTCATTTGATCGAAATGGCGAAGCCTTGCATCGGACACCGAGGCTCGCCCCTCCCGCTTCCCGAGGCGTTTTCGAAGCACCGCTTCCTTGGCCCGGCACTCCACGAACAGGGTATGGGCGCCCTTTTGGGAACCCGCGGCCATGGCCTTCATGCGATGGGCCCTCCTTGCAAAGGTTGCATCGACAATAACGGATCTTCCCCCGTCCAGCTCCTTTTCCGCCGCCCCGAGAAGGGCTTCGTAGGTTCGCGCCGTTGCCGCCTCCGCGTAGATCCCCCCCCCGAAGTCGGCCTCCGCCGATTCCGCCGGGAGCATATGGAACATCTCCTTTCTCTTTCGGTCCGAGGAGAGGAGCGGGATACCAAGGAGATCCGAGAGCCTCCCCCCAACACTGCTCTTTCCCGATGCGATCATGCCGCACACCACCCACAGGGTCGGCCGGGAAAAGTTAAAGGCATACCCTTGGGCAAGGGCCATGTACCTGTCCGTTTCGCGTTTAAGGGCGGAAGCCCCGTCGGCCCCGAGGCTCCCATCCCCCTTCCCGAGGCAGTTGACCTTCACCCGCACCAAAGCCCTGTAGCACTTGTAAAAATCCATGAGCAGCAGGAGCCCGATATCTTCCGAGATCCGGGCAAGGGTCGTGATCAGCCCCCGGGCAACCCCGGGGAATCCTTCGTACTCCAGGTCCATGGCGAGAAAGGCGAGGTCCGCAGCAATATCCGAATACCGGAATCGATCGTTGAACTCGATGCAGTCGATAACCCGGACCCCGTTGTGAAAGTAGATATGACCGGTTCTCAAATCACCGTGACAATCCAGGATCCTGCCCTCCCGCTCCCTTCGGATAAAGAGTCCCTGCTCCCGCTCCAGAAAAGCGACCACCGCGTCCCGGACGAAGCGAACCGCCCGCCCGTCCAGAATGCTCCCGACAAAAGGCGCGATCTGCCTGAAGTTCTCCATGCAGTTGGCCCTCGCCGTTTCAAGGGAATTCCCTGGAGGAGCCTCCCTTGCGTCTCGGTAGAAGCGAAGCAGGCTCCACGCCAGTTCCTCCAGCATCCCGGGCCGGAACTCGCCGTCGTGGAGAAGACGGTTCATGGCCCGCTCCCCGGGAAGCCGGCGCATCTTCACGGCATACTCCACCACCCTCCCCCGCCCGGAAATCCGGAGACGATCCCCGTCGTGGACAATGGGCACGATCCCCAGGTAGACATCCCTGGAAAGTCGCAGGTTCAGGGCGACTTCCCGCTCGCAACGGTAGCGCCGCCTGGCCAGGGTTGTGAAGTCGAGGAAACCGAAATTCTTCGGTTTCTTGATCTTGTAAACATATTTTCCGGCAAGAAATACCTTGGAGATGTGCGTTTCCCGCTGCTCGATGGGGCCCGCCTCGTGGGGGTAGAAATCCCCATGGGCCATGGCACGGAAAATTTCCGCCTGCATTCCTTCGTCCATCATCCCACCCGTCTCGACGATTAAAGGTTATGGGTGAAACTAGAGCCGATAAGGTGGGGGAGCAAGAAACCGCGGCGATGATCGCCGGAAAGGGTACGACGGCGGGGGGCTGAAAGGACCTCCCCGGGTCCGTTCCGGTGAGTCCCTTAAACAGCGGGAAGATGACCGGTCGGCACAATCGGCATGATAACGCCGGGGAGGTATTGTTTCGCAATAAATCAGGAGCGGCTCGTGATCTCGACAATATGATAGCCAAAGTCGGTTTTAACGGGGCCGTGGGGCTTTCCCACCTCCTCGTTGAACACCACCGTGTCGAACTCCTTTACCATCTGACCGGGGCCGAACTCACCCAGCTCTCCTCCCTGGCGGCCGGAGGGGCATTTGGAATGCTTGGCGGCGAGTGCGGCAAAATCCGCGCCGTCGTTGATTTGATTGATAAGATCCTCGCATTCCTCCTTGGTGGCGACCAGTATGTGGCGGGCGCTTGCAACTGTCATGATACTCTCCTCGATCATCATTTTATCCATCGTTCATTATTCGGCCGGGCACGCCTTTTCTCGGGCTCCAGGCCGGCCTCGCGGTTCCCGGCACGGCACCGGGCACAACCGGACCGACCCTCCGGCCCGATTGGTTCCTTTATACCCGTAATAACCGATTCCCCCTGAACCGGCAACTCCCCGGGGTCTTTTTTTAAAAAAAGAGCAGGCGGACAAAGCGCCCTTTAATCCGCCATTGCCTGCTGGATATTATGGGCGCTTCCTGCTATGAAGA